>Ga0247812_10000023_pt1 | contig 302110 bp, 266 predicted proteins | sample UWRJL149409B1_FD_178011 | JGI IMG/M metagenome (GOLD analysis project Ga0247812, IMG submission 178011) | Plant litter microbial communities from Arlington Agricultural Research Station in Wisconsin, United States - UWRJ-L149-409B-1 | ecosystem: Environmental > Terrestrial > Plant litter >... | reverse complement strand
GTTCTTTGTGGGTCATCATTTTCAATCACGCTTCCGAAGCACCAACTATTATCATTGCGGCTCAGGGTATTGCACTGTTTTATCTGGTTAACCGTCATCATGGCAAATTATACCCGAAAGCATTGGCGGCTCTTTTCATTTTCCTGAGCATTGTAGCACACAAAGATATTTATCCGGCCTCCTGGCCATTTGGTTTTATCCCATCCCTTGTTGCCAAAACGTTACCCTGTGTTCTCGTTTGGATGGTTTTGCAGGTTCAATTATTTTTGAAAACGAAAGAGCCTAATACTTCCTTGCCGGAGAAGGAATTAAGCTCTCTTTGAAAAATTTTATTTTTGAATTTTACTATTTTTTTGCGAATCTGAACTCATCAGATAAGAACAAAAATCCTGACTTGTACAAAATTCTGCTTTACTCTTTTTCAATTCTGTAATAAGACGATCCAGCTTTTGCACCAGTTTTTCTCCTGCAGGACTTTTTACATAACCGGGCAAATTATAATGCCCGATATCCGCAAACTCCCAGGGATGAAAATACAGCATCAGGTTTTTCCTTTTTTTCAAAGTCCGTATACACCAGGCATTATAAAGCCAGGCTGGCAAATTTTTAAAGGAAAGCCAGAACAATGGAAACCGCAGCGTTGCCGTGGTAGAACATGGTAAATTAATAAAACCGTTTACCATATACGGCAGAGGATTTTTATGCAATAGATTATACCTGCCGGGCAGAAAAGTTGGATTGACAGAAGAGTCATATTGAAAACCCCATGTAACAAGCCTGGAGGTATCAAAAGGTTTTAAACGCGGCATCCTGAAACCAACTACCTTTTTTAATGTAATCGCTTCAAGAATATTTTTTGACTCTAAAATATCATTTTCCTTAAACTCATGAAAAACAGAATGGAACAGCGCATGTGATGCTACTTCATGTTTTTCTGAAAGCAATCTGATTAATTCCGGATTTTTTTGGGCAAAATTTCCTGTCGTAAAAAAAGTTACAGGAATGTCGTGACGTCCCAGAAGCTTTTGAAGACGGTCCATCCCAGCCAACGTAATCTCGAACTGATCAGATTCCGGGACTTTTTCTCCATACTCCTCAGGAATATCAAACTCTTCAAGATCGAAGGTAAGCATTACGAAATGTCGTTCCATATACCATTTAGGATAATAATACGGGCAAGATTAACCATTTCGCGAATAATTGTTTTATAACCAAAATCACTGAACACGATTGATGGATTTGCATTCACTTCGATCTTGCCAATGTTTATTTTTTTCCTGATCAAATTTCTAATCAGCTCAATTTCAAAGACAAAGGTATTGGTTTTTGTTCCCTGTACATCAGGGAGTAATTCTCTCCTCAAACCTTTGATTCCTGCCTGAGTATCTGTAATATGCCTTGATAAAAATAAAAGATTAATCCAATGTAATGCTTTGGAGATCAGCTGTCTTTTAATAGGAAGTTTTTTAAAATAATCATCATTCCTGTTTCCATAAACAAACCAGCAATCCGGATTTGATATGAACATACGCAGTACTTCAACAACGGAATCTGTTCCAAAAGGAAAATCAATGTCTGTATAAATAATGATTTCGCCGTCCGCTTTGCATGTTCCTTTTCGGATTGCAGACCCTTTTCCCTCATTTACAGGATTATCAAGAAAAATCAAGTTTGGAATGGCTTCTAAACCGGCCACTTCCTGATATAATAAAATGGTTGAACCATCATTTGAAACTATGTACTGAATGATGTATTCAGGAAGTTTTCTATTCAATTCTTCAATATTTGCAGCAAGTGCCTTGAACCATCCTTCAGCCGGATTATAGCAAGGCAGCACAATACTGATCATTTGCTGGTGTGGAAGCAAAATGTCATTCATAATAAATAAAAACAATAATCGATATTTGGTACTAAGGTCTATGATAAAAACAAACTGTTTTACAACACAACTACCCTAATTCAAGACTTAAAATTTGCTTGATTTTTGATAGAAAATGCCAGAAAAAAATTCGTTAAACCAGACCGGTATTGGCAACAGACATGAAGAATCTGATTGTGGATTTCATATTTTATTTGTCAGGGATAAATAATGTATAAAGATAGCGACAACCTAAACAAAGAAATGGTTGGAAAACCAATCCGGACATTTTCTAATTTTTTCTTAATATGTCATTAATAAGATTTTAAGAAGATCACAATTATTGATCAGTTAAGCCTCATCCTGATCAACCAGACAAGACGTCGGATCTAACGTTGATATTTGTTCTTATTTTTTTAGGAATTGGTTCGATCTACCCGGGTATTACTGCTGGCATCGTTACTTTCCCTAGCCGGAAAAATCAAAATTATTATTCATAGTATATTAACAATGAGCCGGATACACTTTTCAACCGCTTAATAAATTGTGTAGATTTAATGCAATCAGTTTCATGAAGCCTTGGTAATTTTAGAAAGATATTTAACGGACCTGCTCAGGTCAGAAACTTACCATTTCTTAAACCAAAGTTTATTATGCAGAAAAAACTATTGTTTTCGTTGGTCATCTTGGCCGGAACAGCTTCACTAAGCTGCGAAGATCACCGCTTTGAAGCTCCTGCTTCACTGAAAGTCACACCCTTTGCAGAAAATTTTGTAACGCCTATTGGTCTGGAATCGGATAGTAAAGGCCGTATCTGGGTGGCAGAAGGCGGAACAGGCCATAATGATGGCCGGCTTTCTGTTATTTTGCCGGATGGGAAAACCTATCCTGTTATCACAAATTTTGAATCAGCACTGGAAGGTAACGAAGTAGATGGGCTTAACCACCTGATGGAGTATGACGGTAAACTATATATTCTCGGTCCTCAGGGACATATCTACATCGCAGATGTGTTGGGTATGACTACTTTCGGGACAACTACTGAAGCCAAATCCCTAACGATGATCGATATAGGTGACTGGATTAAAAAGCACAATTTTACGGTTGATACCGAAATGTCACATGCCTACAATCTTTCCATTGGTGAAGACGGCGATCTTTTCATTGCAGATGCAGCGGCCAACGCCATTGTCCGCAGAAAAAAAATTGGAGGAGAATTAAGCGTTTTTGCAGAAATTCCAGGAGTAACTTCTACCATGCCTCCGGCAGAAAGTGTTCCTACTGCCGTGGTTTACAACGGTACACATTACTATGTAAGTACGCTGCTGGGCTATCCTTTCCCGGCTGACAGTGCAAGAATTTACACGCTGGATAAAACTGGTAAAATACTGAGTTTTAAAAAGGGATACAGCAGTCTGGTTGACCTTGAACTGAATACCAATTCTGGCCTGCTTGCACTGGAACTTGGTAAATTTGGCGCTATGGGACCTATGCCGGGAACCGGAAGACTTTCAAGAGTGACCAGCACAGAAAGCACGGTGATTATGGATCATCTGGTACTTCCGACAGATCTTGAAAAAGCGGATGACCATACCTATTACATGAGCTCATTAACCGGAACAGTCAGTAAAATTACTTTTTAGGTACTCCTTCCCATAAACCAATATTCCACAAAAAAGCCACCTGAAGTCATTTCAGGTGGCTTTTTTGTGGAATATTAATCTTATCTGATTACAACATTCAGCGTCTGCTTATCATCTTTATCCGCAGATTGCAGCACCAGATGATACATTCCTGCAGGAAGTGATTCTTTTGGTTTGATTTCATAATTGCCGGTACTGGTTTCTACACGGGTTACCTGAATTTCTCTACCCAGCATATTATACAATCTTACAGAAGTTGCATTCATATTTTTAGCAGAAAGAAAAAAGCTTCCTGTGCTGGGATTTGGATAAACATGCATACCGGTTCCTGCCAGCGTCATCCGGACAGCGATAATCCGGGTAAGCTCAGAAGTACCATCTGCATCCATCTGTTTCAGCTGATAGTAATACGTTTTCCCATCCTGTACATCAGCATCGTCAAAGGTATATTCAGCCCTTACCATTGTAGTAGCTTTGCCTTGTACAAATCCAATTTTTTTGAAATTGGATCCTGTTGTACTTTTCAAAACATCAAAACCCTGATTATTTACTTCGCCCGCAGTTTCCCACTGAAGTCTGATTTTGGATTTTGAATCATTTCCGTAGACAGCCTGACCTTCGAAAGATATTAAATTTACAGGTAACGGATTTGCCAGATTGAGGCCGATCAGCACAGGATCGTGATCCGAAGCACGGAACTGGTCAGGGGCATATAATGAATTAACCTGATTAGCTGATTTAAATTCTGTATTATAATCAAGCACACTTGGTTCATCCGAATTGATATGCCATTTGGCAGTTCCTGTAATCTGTGATGCCAGGGAACTTGTAGCCAGCGCATGATCCAGCGATCCTACCTGCCCGTCAAAGACATAGGAATAGGAAGTAACAGGAAGCTGATTGGCATATCCTGCTGCTGCAAGAATGGTCAGCGGCTGCTCCATGGCATAAGCATTAAGGTCACCCAGTATCAGGTAATCCGGATCATTTGAACCTGTTGGACTGGTTGCAAGCCACGCTGCAAGATCGGAAGCCTGGCGTGACCTTGTACCATTTGAAGCTCCTTGTCCGTCATTAGCATTTGCATCACCAGCTCCCCCTGAACTGGATCCTTTCGATTTAAAATGGTTAACTACTACGGTGAAGGCTTCTCCATTTGATGTTTGTCTGAATGTCTGTGCAAGAGGCCGGCGTCCTACCAGGTCAAATGCAGCACTTGTTGTCAGTGTTGCCGGACCGCCAACCAAAGTCACCTTATCTGTTTTGTATACCATACCGACGGTTATTGCATCGGTAGAAATAGAAAATCCTGTTACTGCCGGATCTGTATTAACAAAAGCATACGTTCCGCTGCTGGCCGGATCAGCATTCAGGCCTGCTACCAGATCCTGGATTGCGGTTGTGCTTGTTGTTCCGTTTCGCTGCAGTTCCATCACGCCGATCACATCAGCGCCTGTACCGATCAGTGCCTTGATCACTTTTGTTTTCTGGCGTGTAAATTCTTCGGCTGTATTGGCTCCCCGGAAATCGGTGCCGGATACATTCTGATCCAGTGAAGTAAAATAGTTAAGAACATTGGCACTGGCTACTTTGAGTGTGGCCACTGTGCCGGAAGCACTATTCACAGAAGGCGGAGTAAGCGGGCGGGTATTTGCAGCTATAAAATTAACGCCTGTAGCTGTTTGTATCCGGTATCCTTCCAGACGTTCATCCAGAATGCCGGTAATATTAGTTACCTGATCTCCTCCTCTTATTGTATTTGTTGCGCTTAAAGGATTTCCTCCGCGGCCAAATATAATTACTTCCGGATTTTGCCGGGTACTGCCATCATCAAGAATTATTGTTCTTTTTGCCAATTCAGCCAGATAAGCAGCATATCCGGTCGTACTTGGCACATTGAATTGTGTATACTGATCCAATCTGGCATCTGTGCCAGGTTGGTTACTTGCGCCATCAGCTGACAAAACAATCTGTCCGTACCGGCCTATCTCAAAGTATTCTGTAACAGCCAGATTTCCTGTTGCAGCACTTACATCCACCAGCATGCCTTCGTAACGTTCCAGATCGGATACATTGGCTACCGGTAACTTCACAGATATGGCAGCAGGTAACGCAGAGGCCCCCAGATTGACATAACGGGTCAGTGTTTTCATTTCCGTAAGGCTGGTAGTAACACCGCTTGTAGTACTGACAAAATCAACTACGGTACCGGTAATATTTACTTTATCACCCTGATTTGGTGTAACTAGACCCACCGCATCCGCTGCCAGATTGTAGACAAATATTGCTTCTGAAGTTGTTGGATCGCCGTCGGTATCAGCATCTTCTTCCTGTACAAAAAAGCCACTGAGGCCATTGGTGCCAATAAAAGTTCTGGTTACAATTCCTTCAATGGTCTGCTCTCCGGTCAATGCCGCTGCTGCTCCACTTCCCTGTATAGCACTTATTCTGGTAGCTGTTCCCGCAGGTGCAGCGGTAGTAAAATTCCAGGCATCAGATGCCGTTATTCCGGCAAAAGGACGATTTTCATTGTCTGTAAAAGTACCAGCAGCAACGGTAACGGAATACGATTTGCTGTTCAGAAAGATGACATTCGAAATGGTAACAAGGTCATTGGATACGGTAACATCAGCGGATGTCACATTAATAATCTGACTCGTATTATCCGTAGTATTTGTTACAACGATATCTCCTGTTCCTTTTACCACATTTTTCGAAAAATCAATCACCAGACTGGCTGTAAGCGGTACGTTCACAGCATTATCCAGTGGAGTAAATGTGCTTACCACCGGAGGATTTGTATCCGGAACCGTAGCGCCGCCTATGCTTACATTGTCCAGCGCAATCCGGTCACGGCTTCCGGCTGTACCAGCAGATTCCCAGTAAATCCATCTGAGCTGAACCAGATTTAGATTTTCGAGAGATGCAGGAAGTGTTACACTATATGCCGTAGAATCTCCCACTACTTTATTACTGGTGGTGTAAACCTGTGAAGCAGTACCAAGATCTGTAAAATCTCCCGATGTACCAATCCGGTATTGCAATGCCAAACTGTGATCTCTTGAAGCCTGCTGCAAAATTGTCCGGGCAGTCCAGTTCACCAGAATATCTGTTTTCCCTACCGTGTTAATTGCAATTACAACAGCTCCGGCTGCATTGGTACCTGATGCCAGCAATGCAATTCCATCGGCACCGCCGTTTGCACCCAGCCACCCGCCAGAATTGGCTGTGGCATTATAAGGCAGGTCTGCAATGGCTGGTGCAGTTGTCCGGGTAACAGGTATTGTTGCCGCGGTTGTTCCAAAACGGTGAACGGCTATCCCATCCGGCAAAGTAGTTCCGGTAACCGATGTTAAGGAAAAAGGAAGATTTTGTGCCGGAGGATTTGTCTGCGCAAAAAGTGAACTGAAACTTCCTGCCAGAAGCGTCAGAGCAAAAAATGCGTAAGTACCTGATTTTTGTAAAGTGAGTTTCATCATGAAGTTTTTCTTGTTGGATTAAATAATGCGGTGAAGTTACCAACGAACTTTTGCTTAAAAGTTAAGCCAATGTGAAGGTTTAGTCTAATCTAGAAAAGAGTCTTGCTACATTACAACACCGAAGTATAATATTTATAAATTTCTCATTTGCAATATTTTATATTGTAGAGAATTAAGGACAATCGGCTTTCAATGATGCGAATCATTCAGCTTTCACTTATAATTGTACTCAGCTATGTGTCCAAATTAGATAAACCTATTTCCTACCAGGAAACTGCCCTGACTGTACCGATGATGGTCACAGAAAAAACCAGACAAATACACAGATTAATCACCGATACAACTTGTGCTTTATGGTACCCTGATCTGTCTTTAAAGGGTGTCAGCTGCATATAAATACAGATTATGGAAATGACCAGATAGGTAGTAACCATCAGTCGGATATCATCCCAGATCACATTTTTATTGATCCAGGCAAAATCTACGCCGGCAAGATTCTTGGGAACACAGATGTACTGCGGAAGAAATTTCAGAGAAGACCACGCATAAACAAGGGTAATTAAAATCACTGCCGCTGAAAGCAGATTCAAGGTCTGCAGGTATCTGCTATGTTTTTTATAGATTTTCATGGCTTTCTCCCGGAATTAACGATGATGCTCAGTTTCAGATTCATTTTCTTCTTCCTGTGGCTCATCCTGATCAGGCGTATAAAGCATGGCAGTGCAAAAGCAGTTTTTACAGTCTTTGCTGAGTAAGGCTTGATAATTCACACAGCTTTTACACCCTTCCCAGAATTTCTTCTCTTTTGTAATTTCATTATACGTCACAGGTTCAAAGCCCAGTCTGGTGTTCATTTTCATCACCGCGGCTCCGGTAGTAATACTGAAAATTTTCGCATCGGGATAAAGAGTCCGGGAAAGTTCAAAAATCCGTTGTTTGATCGCTTTGGCAACCCCGCACTGCCGGTAAGCCGGTGCGACGATCAGGCCTGAATTGGATACAAAGGTGTTATTTTCATAGGTTTCAATGTAAGAAAATCCGGCCCAATCGTTTTCAGGCGTCACAGCAATAATGGCCTTACCTTCGATCATTTTCCGGATTACAGATAACGGGCTGCGTTTTGAAATTCCGCACCCGCGGTTCAGGGCAGAACTTTGCATTTCATCGGTAATTTGTCTTGCAAAAATGCGGTCTTCTTTTGTAGCCAGACGAAAATTAATATTTTCAGAACTGCTGGTATTGATTTGTTCAGATTTTTCAATACTATTTAAAATTAAGCTTGAAAAATTATCTGACAGGTAAAGTTCTGGTCTTATTTCTTCTGTAACAGACTCAACTTCTTCTAACTGGGAAATCATGATTTATATTATAATGGTTATTATCTAAACCCTTCTGTTACAAACCTGTACCTGAATTAAGCATTAATCAAATAGAAATATCAACTCATTGATATAAAGATATTTAATAATAAAATCTTGTAATTAGCATCATCTTATAAACTAAAAAAAGCTATCAAATTGATAGCTTTTCTCATTTTGAAATCAGACATTAATCTTAAAACCGGGCGAGTTCAAAAAAGAACGTACTCCCCATACCGATCTCACTGTTCACACCAATATGTCCTCCCTGAGCTTCGATAAACTCCTTACTGATCGCAAGACCCAAACCTGTTCCTGATTTGGCACTTCCGGGAACCTGAAAATAACGATTGAATATTTTATCCTTGTAACGGCTGTCAATTCCCCGGCCCTCATCTTTTACTGAAAACTGAATCGCGTTTTCATGTTGTTTAATATAAATATGGATCTGCCCGGATTGCTGTGAATACCGGATCGCATTGGTCAGAAAATTAATCAGGACCCAGGCCGTTTTTTCGGTATCTGCTTTTACATCCGGAAGTTTTTCTTCCTGATTCACCAGTAATTCAATTTGTTTCTGTTCGGCCTGCACTTTCACCGCTTCCAGGGCATATTCCAGTATTTGTACGGGTTTTGCCTGCTGAATATTCAGCTGAATATTTCCGGTTTCGACCTGTGACATATTCAACAGTTCTCCTGTAATTTTCAGAAGCCTGTTACTGTCATCCTTAATGCTTTCAATGAGTTGCTGCTGTTCCGGGTTAACCAGTCCGTTATTCTGGTTTTCGAGCAATTGAAGGCTCATTTTTATAGAAGAGATCGGCGTTTTTAGTTCGTGTGAAACGGTCGCTATAAAATTGGTTTTCGCAAAATCAAGTTCTTTAAAAGGCGTAATATTTTTCAGCACGATCACATGCCCGATCTGCTTTTCCTGCCGTTCTCCTGTTGGGGTAATTGTAATATTGACAATTTCTTTTTCGAAGTAACTCTCTTTGTTATCCGCATAAATTTTTAACGGAACCGGCTGTATATTTTCAGACTTTTCACTTTGGGAAAGATCATTAACCAGAGAACGTATCAGATCGTTTTTAAGCGCTACTTCCTGAGCGGGTTTTCCAATAATATCTTCCGCCCGCAAACCGGATATTTTCAGCGCTTCATTGTTGATAAACAGCACTACCTTGTTTTCATCCAATCCGATGACAGGTTCGTGCATGTTATTGATCAGCGTTTCTGTCCGCATTTTCTCTACCAGGATTTTGGAAAGATTACTGTTGTTGTATTCTTCCAGTTTTTCCGCCATGGTATTGAAAGAATCAGCCAGCTCGCCAAACTCATTTTTACTTTTGTAATTTACACGCTGCGAATAATTTTTGGCAGCAATTTCACGGATACTGTTGGTCAGCTCCTTTACCGGATTAGCAATGTTCCCAGGCAGATTTATAAGTAGTGTCATCCCCAGAAGAAAACAAAGCGTGCTTGAAATCACAATCCAAGTATTTGCCGTTCTGGCTGTTTCTTTTGCCACATCACTTTTTCGCTGAATAGCATTCATGTTCAGCCGCATGATCTGTGCAATGTCTTTTCGTATTAAAAGATGTAGTTTAACATCTGTTGGATTTGCTTTCAGAAAAGTTAAATGTTCAGTAATCTGATCCGTAGCCTGCTTCTCCCCTTTTTCAGTAACATTCTTTTTTTGCAGATTCAGATTTCTTTCAAACTCAGGAAACCCGTTTGCTTTCTGCTGGATCTGATCCAGCGAAATGATCATGTTCCGACAATATTCAAGTGTGTTATAATTATCGATCAGAATGATTTCCGTGTCGTTTTTCAGTGCATTGATGTTTCTGGTCCCAACGGTGGAGAGCAGCAGGATCATCATAAACAACAGGCCAATGCCCAGCGTCAGTTTGGTTTTAATTCTCATCAGGATAGGATGACCAGGTCAATTTCAGAAACAGATAGTTTATTAAGCAGCTGGTTAAATACGTTCGTAGCCAATATGACCCTGAAAAGGTTCATGTGCGGTTTACCGATGCAGATGGTGGTAATGTGTCTTTGTTCCGCTACTTCCATAATCACTTTTGAAACATGCGGGCTTTCCATACGGATAATTTCGCCGCCAAGTTCGGTAGCCAGCTTAAAATTATTAATCAGATACCGCTGTTTGTCCAGGGCAATTTTATCGTTATTTTCTCCCGGCGTCTGCACATAAAGCAATATCCAGGGACTGTTGTAATAACTGGCCAGACGCGCTGTTTTCCGGATCACATTTTTGGCCGTAACGGCATTGCTGCTAATGCAGGCCATAAACCGATTGGGTTTTAGTGCCGTCAGACCGCGTGAAGTGATCTGCGTTTCTACCTTGCGCACCACCTGGCTGGCTACCTCTTTCAGGGCCAGCTCACGAAGCTGTAAGATATTGTTGGCGGTAAAGAAATTGCTCAGCGCTGTCGGCACCTTTTCAGCCGCATAGATTTTTCCTTCTTTGAGCCGGGTGATCAGTTCATCGGCTGTCAGGTCAATGTTAACTACTTCGTCGGCCTGCTGCAAAACGCTATCCGGAATTCTTTCCTTCACCTCCACACCGGTAATCTGCTTGATTTCCTCATTCAGACTTTCGATGTGCTGGATGTTCACCGCACTGATTACATTGATGCCGGCATCCAGGATTTCCATCACATCCTGCCAGCGTTTGTCGTTTTTACTGCCTTCGATGTTGGTATGCGCCAGCTCATCAATGACAACGATTTCAGGCCGTAAACTGATTACTGCCTGAATATCCAGTTCTTCAAGTTCTTTTCCTTTATAAAAAAGTCTGCGGCGCGGAATGACCGGCAAACCTTCCAGCAGCTCGTGCGTTTCTTTCCGGTTATGTGTTTCAATATAACCGATTTTTACGTCAATGCCATTTCGCATTAAGGTGTGCGCTTCCTGCAGCATCCGAAAAGTTTTACCTACACCGGCACTCATGCCGATGTAGATTTTAAACTTGCCCCGCCTTGACTCCCGGATCAGATCCAGAAAATGTTTTACGTGATTCTCTTTTTCAGTCATTTAAAAGGAAAGTGCAACGGATGTCGTAATAAAATAATTCTGTTTGCGTGCTAAGTCATCACGTGTAAAGATACTGTCTTTGCTGTTTAAACCTCTGGCTTCAATCCGCCACATTACATTTTGAACCGGCAAATAATCAAAGTTCAAAGAATAGCCAAATGTTTTAAAGCCATTGGGTGTACCCGTGCTGATAATAACTCCTTTTTCATCGGCATAATATTCACCTCTTGCCGCAATCCGTATCTTTTCAGTTGGTGTAAAACGGGCAATTAGAACCGGTGTATACCAGGTATTATAATGGCTGCTTCCTTTGGATTTCTGTTCAGATCCAAAATCAAATCCGGCTATCAGGCCAAACTGACTGGTAAGCTGGAAAATACCATACACGTTCTGAAAGTAGCGCATTTGTTTGAGACTATCCGGTTTATCATTTCCGATGAAGGTGCTGTAATTCAATGTAACATTGCTGCTTGGTTTGTACGTAATCTGCGTTCCAAAGGCAGGCGTTGAATTTCCGTCAACTCTCTGAATGCGCTGCCAGCCATTCAGATACATCGCTGAAAGAAAGAGTTTCTCATCTTTGGTGGTATAACCCAGTTTCACTCCAGACTCGAAATAAGGAGAATTTTCGGCCAGAAGGCTTCGGCTCAGTGTCAAGTTGTCTTTCCCGACGGCACTTTCAAAACCGATATGGGAAGGCATAATGCCGGCATCCAGCCAAAGGTTGCTGTTTTTTGCAATTTTAATACCAATATTTGCCTCAAATACATTTTTCAAAACACCGGGTTCGGCACTGTAATTGGCATTCATGTAGGTTCCGGCTGCAAGGGCAATGTTGGCCCTTACGCGCTCGGTTGAATAATTCCCCTTAATAAATGCAAGGTTGAGGTTTACTTCATTAACCCGGTTGAAATTGTATAAAAATCCGGGTATTGTGTTGTTTACTGGCTTGTTGAAATCATGGTTATAATAAGCTTCAACATAACCGCTGATGGTAAAAGGATTTTTTGTCTCGGTTGAGTCTTGTGCAAGAACGGGTTGTAAGATAGCTAAACCGATCGCACTTAAAATTAAATTTTTCATTCGTACTGTACTGGAAAATGGAAATGCAGCGACGCTTTTACTGTTACCGGATCGCCGGCCGCCGGATCGCCGATCACCGCGTCGCCGCAGGTGATGACCGGCCTTATTAATTTTATTTCAATGCGTCAAGAGCGACATTCAATTTTAAAACATTGATCTTCTCAGGACCAAACAAGCCCAACAGCGGACCTTCGGTGTTTTTGGCAATGATCTGTGTTACGGTTTCTTCCGATACTTTTCTGATTGCGGCAATTCTTTTTACCTGTACCAAAGCCGATTTGGAAGTAATATCCGGATCCAATCCGCTGCCGCTTGCCGTTACCAGTTCTACTGGGATATCCTTTTTTTCAACACCCGGATTATGCACTAAAAAAGTGTCAATTCTTGCCTGCACCACAGCCAGATATTCCGGGTTGGAAGGTCCTTTATTACTTCCACCACTACCGGCGGCATTATACCCCACCGCAGAAGGACGGGAATTAAAGTATTGATCCTGGGTGAAAGTCTGGCCGATGTTGGCGTAGTATTTTTTATCTCCGGCCATGATGATCTCACCTTTGCCGCCATTAGGAGCCAGTTGCGCCACACCCCAGATCACAGCGGTATAAACGCCTGCAAAGAATACCAGGGCCAGTGCAGTTAATTTTATTGCGGGAAATATGTTCGTTTTCATGTTTTTAGCTTTGAGCTACCAGCTTATAGCTGGTAGCTGTTTTAGAATTTTTATTTTAATTTACAACCAGATACTCACAACCATATCGATCAATTTTATTCCGATAAAAGGGACAATAACTCCTCCCAGACCGTATATAAGCAGGTTTCTGCGAAGCAATGCACTGGCACCGATTGGTTTGTACGCTACCCCTTTTAAAGCCAATGGAATCAGGATCGGAATGATGATCGCATTAAAAATTACCGCTGACAAAATCGCACTTTCCGGACTGTTCAGGTTCATAACATTCAAACCTTTCAAAGCTGGTATTGCAGCAATAAACAGAGCCGGAATGATGGCGAAGTACTTGGCAACGTCGTTCGCGATTGAAAAAGTGGTCAGTGTTCCGCGTGTCATTAAAAGCTGCTTTCCAATTTCCACAATTTCAATTAGTTTGGTCGGGTCATTGTCCAGATCCACCATGTTACCTGCCTCCTTGGCTGCCTGCGTTCCGCTGTTCATGGCTACTCCAACGTCGGCTTGCGCAAGTGCAGGCGCATCATTGGTACCGTCACCCATCATCGCTACCAGCTTGCCGCTTTCCTGTTCTCTTTTAATGTAGTTCATTTTATCCTCAGGCTTGGCCTCGGCAATGAAATCATCTACACCAGCTTTTTCAGCTATAAATTTGGCAGTCAAAGGATTATCACCAGTAACCATCACCGTTTTTACGCCCATTTTACGTAGACGTTCGAAACGTTCACTGATTCCTGTTTTGATAATATCCTGCAACTCGATCACGCCCAGCACCTTTTCATTTTCGGAAACAACCAGCGGTGTCCCGCCATTATTGGAAATATCTTTTACCGATTGTTCAATGTCGGAAGGGAATTTATTACCGGCGTTTACAGTCAGGTTTTTAATCGAATCAAAAGCACCTTTTCTGATACGTGTCTGGTCAAAGTCGACACCGGAACTTCTGGTTTCAGCTGTGAACTTGATAAAAACCGGGTTGTTCAGATTATTGTAGCTTGTTGGATTCAGATTTGCCAGTTCCAGAATGGATTTTCCTTCCGGTGTTTCATCAGCAATCGAGCTTAATACCGCACACTTGATAAAGTGATTTTCAGTTACGCCTTTTGCAGCATAAAAATGTGTTGCTTTTCTGTTTCCAATCGTAATCGTTCCTGTTTTATCCAAAAGCAAAACATCAATATCACCAGCTGTTTCTACTGCTTTTCCGGATTTTGTGATCACATTAGCACGTAGTGCACGGTCCATACCCGCAATCCCGATGGCTGAAAGAAGTCCGCCGATTGTAGTCGGAATCAGACAAACGAACAGGGAAATAAAGGCGGCAATGGTAATAGGCGTATTGGCAAAGTCAGCAAATGGTTTCAGCGTCACGCAGACAATGATAAAGACCAGTGTGAAACCGGCTAAAAGAATTGTCAGAGCAATTTCGTTAGGTGTTTTCTGACGACTTGCACCTTCAACCAAGGCAATCATTTTGTCCAGAAAGCTTTCTCCCGGCGCGGTAGTCACCATAACTTTGATCCTGTCGGACAGCACTTTAGTACCGCCTGTCACGCTGCTTTTGTCCCCACCTGCTTCCCGGATTACCGGAGCAGATTCACCGGTAATTGCACTTTCATCAATGGTCGCCAGACCTTCAATAATCTCGCCATCCGTAGGAATGTTATCACCTGCTTCACAGATAAAAACATCACCTTTTTTCATGGAAGCAGACATGACGCTTTTTGTTTCTACGCTGAAACCCTGTTTATCGTTGATAACAAGTTTAGCCGGCGTTTCTTCTCTGGTTTTACGAAGGCTGTCGGCCTGTGCTTTGCCCCTTGCTTCAGCGATCCCCTCAGCAAAATTAGCAAAGAGAAGCGTTAACAAAAGGACCAGAAATACGATAAAGTTATAAGCAAAACTGCCCTGAGATTTTTCTCCTGTAAGTACCCATAAACTTACAATCAGCATGACAAACGTTCCGATTTCCACTGTGAACATCACAGGATTGCGAAACATAATTTTGGGGTTTAATTTGATAAATGACTGCTTTAAAGCTTCATTCACCAGTTCCTTTTGAAATAAGGAGGCATTTTGATTTTTCATTGTTTGGGAGCTATTGGCTTTGAGATTTTGGCGGTTAGCTTTGGCTCGTAGCTGTTACTTTAAATAATAGTTATTTCTAACGCATGCTGAAATATTCTGCAATCGGCCCCAAAGTCAGTGCCGGGAAGAATGATAATGCTGTGATGATTACGATAACGGCCAGAATCATAATTCCAAAAGTGCCTGAATCTGTGCGCAGCGTACCTGCACTTTCAGGAATAAATTTCTTGTTGGCCATCAGTCCGGCAATAGCGATCGGCCCAATGATCGGTATGTATCTTGAAAGGATCAGTACAAAACCAGTCGTAATATTCCACCACGGATTGTTATCACCCAGACCTTCAAAACCACTGCCGTTGTTCGCTGACGATGAGGTATATTCGTAAAGCATTTCACTGAATCCGTGAAAGCCCGGATTATTTAAGTTAGCCGAAGTAATGGATGGAAATGCTGCTGCCAGTGCGGTACCGGATAAGATCAGGAATGGGTGCAGCAAGGCAACGATCATGGCAATTTTCATTTCGCGGCCTTCAATTTTTTTGCCTAGTAATTCGGGCGTTCGTCCCACCATCAATCCTGAAATAAATACTGCCAGAATAATGAAGATGAAAAAGTTGAGCATTCCGGCTCCTACCCCGCCATAAAACGCATTCGTCATCATGGCGAGCAACTGTGTCATGCCCGACAGAGGTGTAAAACTATCATGCATGGAGTTGACAGAACCTGTTGAAATAACTGTTGTTGCGATACTCCAGTATGCAGATGCGGTACTGCCTAATCTGACCTCCTTTCCTTCCATCGCTCCTGAGCTGTTGTCAATTCCCATGGCTGTAATGGCATGGTTTCCGCCATTTTCCCAGATGATTGTCGGAATCGTGAGCACTAAAAACCCGATGGTCATCACGCCAAAGATCATCCAGGCCATTTTCTTACGTCTCAGGAAAAATCCAAAAGCAAATACCATAGCAATCGGTACAACCATCTGGCCGAACATTTCTACCATATTCGTCAGGTAATTCGGGTTTTCTAGCGGATGCGCAGAATTAGCTCCGTAAAAACCGCCTCCGTTGGTTCCCACATGTTTGATGGCCACGAAAGCAGCAACAGGTCCGGTAGAAACCTGTACCGTATCACCCTGCATATTGATCATCGTATCTTTACCATCGAAGGTCATCGGAGTTCCATTAAAAGCCAGAATGATGGCGATTACGATGGATATCGGAAGAAGAATTCTTGTACAGGATTTAAGCATAAGACTGTAAAAGTTGCCCAGCTTATCCGTTGTACGTTCTCTTAAAGCCATAAACAATACGGCAGCGGCTGCCATCCCGGTTCCCGCGGTTACAAAATGCAGAAACATCAAAAATAGCTGGGATAAATAACTTATTCCGGATTCTCCTGAGTAATGCTGTAAGTTACAGTTGACCACAAAAGAGATGCTTGTGTTAAAGGCCAGATCAGCACTTTGTCCGGGATTTCCATCCGGGTTCAGCGGAAGCCAGCCCTGAGACATCAGCACAAACATGCCCAGCAAAAACCAGACAAAATTGATCGTCAGCAAAGCAGCCATGTGCTGTTTCCAGTTCATTTCTGCATGCGGATCAATACCGCTGATACGGAAAAATAATTTTTCTATCGGATTAAAGACAGGGTCGAGAGCGGTTTTATCGCCTGTGTAAACTTTTGCGATGTAGCGGCCAAACGGTACTGCGAAGGCAACCGTAAGGACAAACATGGCAATGATTCCTATTAATTCAGTGTTCATTTTTTTATAATTTGATAATTCAGTAACGGCTTAACCCGTAATGTCCGGTTTAAAATTTTTCGGGTTTGATCAGTACGTAACAGATGTAGCCAAACACGCCGATGGAGATGATGAATAGAGCTGCCATGATTTAAATATTTTCGAAAAACTGGATGGTTTTGTAAAAAAGCAGAAAGCATAAACTGCCTGCGGCTATCAAGAGGATTGTGATCATTGTTTTGCTATTAAGGTGATTAAAATGCATTGATTTGTTTGATATATTCCGCCTGGATGCGACGGGGAAGCAGGGCCTGTATATTGCAATGGTGCAGCTCCAGCATACTGGATAAATTATAGATATAAACATTAGATACTGCATTCCTGGTTTGGTAATTACCATTCAGGAAAAGATCTTCGGCAGCATCCAGAAACTTTTTGACGCGGGTCAGTTTGCCAGTCAGAACCAATGCAATGGTAAGCCCCGCCATTCTTTGCATCTGGTTGTAAACATCATTGTTAATTCCCTTTTTCATGTTCTTTTTAGTTGGATCTGAAAGGGTTTATACCAAACATATTCCAAAGCTGGCACAGGAAAAATAACTAATTAACTAACAGGCAATTAGAACATAAAAAGCATAAATACACAAAAAAAGAGCCTATCAAAATGATAGGCTCTTATCAAAACGGATCGAAATGAAAACAAAGGACTACGCTTGAATGAAGTGCAATTATGCCACTACGCAGGCAAAAGTCATCTTACATTTTACTTATTACTTATATCTACTTAATCCCGTATTCTTCTATTTTTCTATATAGCGTAGCAATACCGATTTCGAGCAACCGGGCTGTTTCCGCTTTGTTTCCTTTGCTGTAATTAAGCACTTTTTGGATATGCAGTTTTTCAACACTTTCCATTGAAAATGCAGACATGTGATGACTTTTGACAGGCTGTGACTGCTGCACATCAAACGGGAGACTTTCGGGTTCGAGAGTACCGTCGCTAATGATGACGGCCCGTTCAATCACATTTTTAAGTTCACGGATATTTCCTTTCCATTCATAGGCTTCCAGCCTGTCAAGAAATTCCTTTGAGTAATGTAAATCTTTTTTATTCGTCTGGGCAGCAAATTGCTCTACAAAAAAAGTAGCCAGCGCCGCAATATCCTTAACCCTGTCACGCAAAGCAGGCAACTGTACCTGAAAAACATTCAGCCTGTAATAAAGGTCCGAACGGAATCTCTTCTCTTCCGATTCTATTTTTAAATCCCTGTTCGTAGCCGCAATCAGCCTGAAATTAGACTTGATCGGTTTCGTATCACCCAGCTTTATAAATTCATGTGTTTCCAAAACCCTGAGCAATTTGGCCTGAAGTTCCAGCGGCAATTCCCCGATCTCATCCAGAAAAAGTGTACCGTTATGCGCTTCTTCCAGTAAGCCTTTTTTATCTTTAGCAGCCCCTGTAAAAGCACCCTGCTTATAACCAAACAGTTCACTTTCCAGTATTTCCCGGCTAAATGTACTGCAGTTCAGCGCAACCAGATTTTTGCCGGCTCTCCCGCTTGCATAATGAATGGCCTGGGCAAATACTTCTTTTCCCGTTCCGGTTTCGCCTGTCAGCAATACTGCTGTTTCAGTAGGAGCCACCTTTTTTGCCAGCTCAATGGCATTTAGGAAGGATGCTGATTTCCCAATAATGGCATCGAATGAAAACTTTTTAGATACAATTCCTTCCAGTTTTTGAAGTTTTTTCTGGAGCTGCGCTTTTTCGACTGCCCTTTCCAGCAACGGAATAATTTTATCATTATCATCTCCTTTCACAATATAATCCATGGCTCCGTTTTTCATAGCCTGGACCCCGTCTGTAATATTGCCATAAGCGGTTAGCAGAATAATTTCTACTAACGGATTTTTGGCTTTCAGTAATGGGATCAGCGTCACACCGTTTCCATCCGGAAGTTTTACATCACAGAGCACTGCATCAATTTCCAGGTTTTCAATGAGTTTAAGACCTGTTTTGCTATCGGCTGCTTCCAACACTTCGTAGCCTTCGCCCCTGATAATCCTGGCGAGCAAGGAACGAAGTTTGTCTTCGTCATCAATAATCAGTACTGTTTTCAATAGAATCGGTTTATTAAAATCTTAAGATCAATTTGGCTATTTTTCATCAAGAATCAAAAGTACACTTTCCTCATCTTCGATAATAATAATCATTATATTCCGAGAATACAGAAAGTTTCTTTTAAGCTTAAGGCTTCCCTGTTGCAGTTGCCGCATTATTAAAATCTAATTTAATGTGAGTAAACAGGTTATTTCTTTGCAACAAACCTGTACCTGAACTATTTTTAAAATCAGATACATAGCAAAGCTTTGACAGACAGGAGAATATATACTTCTGACTCAAAGTATATTTTATCATAATGATAAGGTATTACCATTATGGTAAAAGTCTCAATGATCCGAATTGTGGTTTTACTTTTTAAATCTTCTCTCGTAAAAAATCTACTATTTAACTTAAAACTTCAAAAAATGTGTTTCCAAGATCTTTTTGTGTCTTTCTGGCACAAATATTTAATAAATCTAATCCGTGATTATTCAAGTTTCAAGCGAAATTTTCAGCATTAATTACTTAGTAGAAGATCCGTGGTTAAGTTGAAAACAGTTGATGACCAGGTAAAATTGTTCGACATTTTCATAACTGCGGTTTTAAATTATAAAATACATGGAAGGCCAGTTTACGCCATTTAGTATAGATAATACCTATGAAATCCAACGTCTGGAACTTGCCCTGCAATCTGCAGGTATAGGCACCTGGGAGGTGGATTCTGATACACAGTTCATTAAGGTTTGTTCCCGTACAAAAGCGCTTTTTGGAATCTCGGGTGAAAACATCTTTTCTCTTGAAATCCTGCTCGAATTTGTTCATCCCGATGACAGATCAGGGTTTAGGGAAATATTGGATCATGCAATAAACCACTCAGAAGAGGATTCTTTTCATGCAGAATTTAGGAGCCTGCCGGATGCAAATGGCTATCCAAGATGGATTCTTTGCCAGGGACAAAAACATTTTGATGGAGTAAATCATTCATCAAAATTGCTGGGGAGCTTTATCAATATAACTCAGCAGGTGCAAAACAGGCAGCTTACGAATGAAAACCAGCAGCAACAGCGTATTTTTCAAACGATAGTGGAACAAGCCCCCATGGCCATTGGATTTCTGAGTGGGCCTGATATGGTTGTTCAGGTAGGAAACGACCGTATTTTTGAAGTATGGGGTAAAGACAAATCAATTATCGGACTGCCGTTGCTGAAAGCCTTACCTGAAATAAAAGATCAGGTTTTTCTTAATCTGCTACATGATGTTTATACTACCGGAGAACCTTATCTGGGGAGTTCCATGCGGGCTACCCTACTGCGTAACGGTAAAGCTGAGGATATATATTTTGATTTTGCTTATACGCCGGTTCGGGATAATTCGAACAACATAACGGGTGTTATGGTGCTTGCTACTGAGGTAACGGCCCAGGTAAATACACTCAAGAAACTGGAAGAAAGTGAATCCAAATTCCGCTTACTGATTGAACAGGCACCCGTCGCAACATGTCTGTTTACAGGTGTTGATATGATAGTAGAGCTTGCGAATCAGCCAATGATCGGCTATTGGGGTAAAGACGATTCTGTCATTGGAAAACCCCTGCGTGAAGCACTTCCTGAACTTGTCGGACAACCTTTTCTTGACATTCTGGATAACATCTATAAAACAGGCGTAGCCTACGGATCTAAAAATGCTGCTGTTGATATAGAAGTCGGCGGAGTCTTAAGTACGTATTATTTCAATTTTACTTACAAACCTATATTCGATAACAACGGTAAAATTTTCGGGATCGTCAATATGTCTATTGATGTAACGCAACAAGTACTTGCTCAGAAAGCATTGGAAGAAAGCGAAGCTAAACTGCGGTCTGTAATTGCTTCCGCACCTGCCGCTATGGGACTTTTTGTAGGCCGTGACCTGGTCATTGAGATGCCTAACCAAACATTTATTGACATTGTAGGCAAAGGTCCTGACATTTCCGGCAAGCCACTCCGGGAGGTAATGCCCGAGCTTGAAAACCAGCCGTTCCTTAAAATCCTGGATGATGTTTTTACCACGGGTGTTATGTATGAAAGTTTTGGCACACAGGTAGATATCGTTCAGAATGGTGTTATGAGCCACAATTTTTACAACATTACTTATACTCCGATTCTGGATAATGAAGGAAAAGTTTATGCTATTCTTGACATCGCTATTGATGTAACTAAGCGTGTAGAACATCAAAAGCAAATTGAAGAAAGTCAGATGCAGCTGCTGTCACTGTTTGAGCAATCTCCGGTGGGCATAGCCATCATCCGCAAGGAAGAGCTGACTTTCACTATGGCCAATCCTTTCTATGGCGAACTTGTAGGCAGGCATCCGGACGAAATAATAGGCAAGCCACTTTTGGAAGCACTTCCTGAACTGAAGGATCAAGGTTTTGACAAACTTCTCAGAGGCGTTATTGAAACAGGTAATCCTTTTCTTTCCAAGGAGCAATCCGTCGATATTGTCCGCAATAATGTGTTGGAAACAATTTACGTGGATCTGACTTACCAGCCACATCGTGACATGGACGGCAATATCAATGGTGTTCTTGTTGTAGCCACTGACCTGACCCGACAGGTAAGAACACGAAAAAAAATAGAACAGGCTGAAATTACACTTCGCGGAGCTGTTGAACTCGCGCAGTTGGGTACGTATGAAATAGATTTAGTAACGAGGATTCTAACTTGTTCGGACCGAATGAAAGAATGGTTAGGGATTGAAAAAGACAATAGTATTACTATTGAAAATGTTTATGCTGCCATATGTGAAGAAGACTTGCCCGCGGTTCAGGCAGGCATAAGCCGGGCTATTACAGTTGGCTCAGAGGGTGTTCTCGATATGGAATATACCCTAAATCCTAACAAGGATGGTCTTTCAAGAGTATTACATGCACAGGGAAAAACTATTTTTAATGAAAAAGGTGAAGCCATCACCGTGATCGGCACAGCACAGGATGTTACCCTACAGCGAAAAGTTCAGCTAGCACTGGAACTTCAGGTACAACATCGCACCGAAGAGCTGGAAGTAATGAATGAAGAAATGGCTGCCATTAATGAAGAATATATGGCTACCAACGAGGAACTGGCAGAGTCTAATAACCTGCTCATTCAGTCCAATGAAAACCTTCAGCAATTCGCCTATGTGGCTTCTCATGATTTGCAGGAACCGTTAAGAAAAATTCAGTCTTTTGGTAATCTGCTTGCTACGCGCCATAGCGAAGCTTTGGGTGATGGAACCCATTATCTTCAGCGCATGCAATCAGCAGCAGCCCGTATGTCTAACCTTATTCAGGATCTTCTGGCTTTTTCCAAAGTGTCAAACAGAACAGATCAGACAGAACCTGTTTCACTTACCAAAGTAGTAGAAGCAGTATTAACGGATCTTGAACTGAATATCCAGGAATCAGGAGCGGTCGTTACAGTGGGCGATCTGCCGGTCATTGAAGGTGATGTTCTTCAGCTGGGCCAGCTGTTCCAAAACTTGATCAGTAATGCTTTGAAGTTTAGAAAAAACGATGTTGCTCCGCAAATCAGTATTACCAGCCAAAGTATTGCACAAAGAGATATTGCACATCTGATAAACCCTAGCCGCGTGACGGCCCATTATTACCAGATTGATGTGGAAGATAACGGGATCGGATTTGATCAGCAGTATGCCGACCGGATTTTTCAGCTTTTTCAGCGTCTTCACGGAAGAAGCGAATATTCAGGAACAGGAATCGGGCTGGCTATCTGTGAAAAAGTTATTGTCAATCATGGCGGTGCTATTACTGTAAAAAGCAAGTCCGGAGAGGGAACAGTTTTTAGTCTGTTTTTTCCAAAATAGAATATATTACAAGCCAAAACTACTCATCATTACACCAACAAAAATTAGAAATGGTAAAAAGGTATGGGTCTCGTTACCGCAAGGCAGACAAATGGAAGCAGAATGGATTGGAGCAAAGATTGATGCATACGTAAAAGATAAATAACAATGTGTTACTATAATGGTCAAAAAATATCCTGTGCGGAATACATCCGGTTAATGGATCTGGAGAAGAAAGTATCGGGCTACAAGTTTCTGGATCAGGATATCCAGGAAGGTTTTGCTTATGGCCCCAGTGCTGTGCTGAAACCTAATGATCTGAAAAATAACTTTGACATTGTGCAAATGGAATGGGGCTTTATTCCCTCCTACCTGAAGACGCGTGAAGATGTAAAAAAAATGCGGCTTGGTTATAAAGATGCCACTGGTAAATATCATCCGCCGCTCACTACGCTGAATGCAAAAGGTGAAGAATTGCTGTTACCAGGGAAGATGTACAGAGATGCAGCATTGCATCGCCGCTGCCTGGTCCTGTCAACTGGATTTTACGAATGGCGGCATGTTTTTCCGGCAAATAAAAGAACAGGACAGCCGGTAAAAACAGCAGTGAAATATCCTTACTATATTCACCTTAAAGAACAGGAATATTTCTATATGGCTGGGATCTGGCAGCCCTGGACTGACAGGCAAACAGGTGAATATGTAGAAACTTTGTCCATTGTTACAACGGATGCGAATTATATTATGAAACAAATTCATAATAGTAAAAACCGGATGCCTGTGATCCTTTCTGATGAACTTGCCTGGGAGTGGATGATGGATGACCTGCCGGAAAGCCGGATCACTGAAATTGCTACATCTCAGTTCCCGGCTGAAAATATGCAGGCTTACACCATTGAAAAGGAATTCCGCACTGCCCTGGATCCAACCAAAGCCTTTGCTTATGAAGATCTGCCGGCTTTGGTGTTAAGTACATAAAACTTGAACATTAGGTAACTATCAACTCCTTATTGCCTGTTCAGTCGTGATTCTTCAAGATCCAGATTGTATTCCATATCCCGGATTACTGAATCTTCATAGATCTTTTTCTGACTGATTTTAATCAGCTCTTTACGCCGGAAATCAATTAGCTCCAGCATAATCTTGGCATAAAGTTTTCGTACCGAATCAAGCATAGCGCGGGTATCGTTTTTTTCAGCATTTTCAGTAGCATTTATGCTTCTGATTAACTGAATCTTTATTCTGGCAATGGTTTCGTACTGATCCATTTCTTTGGCATAATGCTCATCCAGATACTGAACAGATTCTTTGGCAATCTGTAAACGAATTGCTTCAATCTGCTCTTCATATGGCAGGAGATCATCGACTTCGTCTATCTTTAAAACTTTGAGAAATAAGGGAAGTGTTAGTCCCTGGAAAACCAGCGTTACCAAAATAACAACAAATGTTATAAACAGGATCAGGTTCCGATGCGGAAAAGCCTCACCATTTTCAAGGGTTAACGGAATGGCCAGTGCAGATGCCAGCGACACTACGCCGCGCATACCTGCCCAACCGATCACAAACGGCAGCTTCAATCCCGGGCTTTTCTCCCGGTTTCTTATTTTTCCGGAAAGTATTCTTGGTAAAAATGCTGAAAGATAAACCATTACAATCCTCAATACGATGACAATGGCACTGATGATCAGCGCATATTCAATCGCTTCATACTTGGAATAATTTCCCAAACCTTTCACAATAACCGGCAATTCCAGGCCAATCAGAATAAATACAAATCCGTTTAGTAAAAAGCCGACTGTTTCCCAGACTTCTTTCGTCTGTATCCGGGTGTGATAATTAAGGTAATCTGCGGACCGGAATGATAGGAAGAGTCCTCCGCTTACCACAGCCAGAACACCCGACCACTCAAATTCTTCTGCCACAATATACATCAGATAAGGAGCAATGAGCGTGATTGGTGTGGTAATACTGGAAGATTTGGCCCAATAGCGGAGTACTAAATAAAGGATATGACCGATTATAATACCAACAAAAGTCCCCATAACGGCAAGTACTACGAAATCCGTTGCTGCTTTTTGAAATACAAACTGGCCCGTGAGAATAGCTGCCACAGCAAAACGAAAAACGGTGAGTGATGCTGCATCGTTACCAGACTTTCCCCTTCCAGAATAGTCAGGCCCCGTTTTGGCATATTAAGACCTTTAAGTACAGAAGCTGCTGCTACGGCATCAGGAGGAGAAATAATTCCGCCCAGAAGAAAACCAAGTGCGAGTGTAAAACCAGGAATAATGCTGACAGAAAAATAGGCGATGGCCAGTGAAGTAGCAAAAGTAAGACCAAAACCCATTGAGAAAATAGACCTTTTCCATTCCCAGAAACTATTCCAGGAAGTATACCAGGCTGCTTCAAACAATAAAGGAGGAAGGAAAATCAAAAAAACAATATCCGGATCGATACTGATATCCAGCACTGCCGGAATAAAAGAGATACCCAAACCACCAATGACCAGTAGTATGGGATAAGATATTTTCAGCCGCTGACTTAGCAGGTATAAAAGCGCCATGGCAAAAAACAGCGCCATAATCAATAGAAGATTTTCGTGAACCATTCAAATCGTATTAAGAGGATAATTGCTTCGAGTTTACATGTATTACTAAGGGGCTGTTCAATTAGCATTACAAAGCAAAAGAATCCGGAAATAATTTCCGGATTCCAGTACTATAAGATTTGATCAGCGATATAAGTTCAGCTTTCGGTTTCCAGTAATTTGCCTTTTTCAATTTCAAGGATACTTTCCACAATATTGGCAGATGCCTGTTCGCAGAAATCCAATCCGGAATAATCCGGATTATAACCTCCAATATAAGGAACAGCCATCATGTAGATCCGGTTATTCACCGTCCCATGATTATCCACAACCTCAAAATTATCCGTGATCGTGATACCCGGTAAGCTGAGGTAATACGCTCCATTCGCCTCTTTTGTTACTTTCTTATTTCCCTCTGCCAGTGCTTCACTTCCTTTCTCAGCAGACTTAAATTTAATACGGGCAGGACTAATCGTTTTTTTCTCTACCAGACTTTTGAATGGAAAGGCATCAAACGCTAAGTGCGGCTGCCCGACACAATCAACAAAGGTCTTGTAATAAACGGATTGTTCTATGTCTTTATCATCCGTATACACATAGTTCACTCCGCCTTCACTGACAGGCTCTGCTTCACTGTCTTCTCCTACTGAGATAATGTCGAGCTTACCGGCATCATGCAGCGCCAGCAATTCTTCACATGAACTTTGCGGTGCAAAAGCGATTACGATAGAAATCAAAGGCATCAGGACTTTTTGAAGTCGCTGCATATCTTCGGCTGACATATATTTTGCAGGATAATTCATAGCAAAGCTCAGTACAGCCAACATTTCTTTCCAGTAAATGGATTTTTTCTGTTTGATTGATTTTTCAGCCTCAATATATTCTGCTTTGAAAAGCTGAAATGCCTCAGTATGCTCACGCAAGCCCATCATCGCTTCTACAAACTGCTCTATGCTCAGCGCTTTGATAAAACTGTAAAATTCAGGATCCTTGTCAACAAACAACTCTTTAAAATCCTTATCAAATATGAAATCAAGAGACAAAAACCCACCATTTTCAGCAATGTTTTTTTCGATCTCTTCCTGACTTAGCAGGGATTCGTTGGAGAGTAAGGGTTCTTCCAGGTGGAATCTTACCGCAGGAAGCATACCATTTCTGGAATGCATCACCAGCCTGAATTCAGGACTTTCCGGTGCAGAATGAAAAACAACTTTCCCGTCTTTTTTCTCAAAACTTCCGTTACTTCTGGCAAGCGTCCGTATGGCATCAATGGCAGTAAGCGAAGATCCCTTGATTGCAACGGGATGGTTCGTCTTTATTTTTAATTTTGCCGGCGGATAAGGAGAGTCAAAATAGCCAGGTACCACACCTTCGTGTTTTTTCGGCCAGTTGTGACCTGTGCATACAATGACACAATCGAATTGCTTATTCTTTTTTCCGGCTACTTCAATTTCCACTTTCTGTACTTCGGGCAGATCAACAATGTCTTCTACCCTGCTTTCATAATGAACGTGCGTTAATATACCTGCTGTTTCTGCTTTCTTCAATAACAGATCAAACTGAGCAGATAGGTATTGTCCGAATAACAAGCGCGGCAATACCTTAAACTCATTAAATTTTTCTTTGTCAATACTGAATTTTGACAGTGTTTCTTCAGGTAAAGTTTGTACCCATTCTTCAATAGACGTTACAATTTCAGGAATTTCGTTATCAGACACATTGGTGACATGCTCAAAGTTAGCTCCTTCCGGACTATACGGCATGCCTGCACCTAATTGTTTTTTTGACTCAAAAATATCGATTTCAATATCTTTCCGGTCAGAATCTACCAGTCTTTTGAAAGCAAACAATCCACTAGGGCCTCCTCCAAGGATAGCAATACGTTTTTTCAATTTCTTAACAGTTATAATACGTTTGTAAATCGGGCTAATCAGAAAATACTTATTTCATTTGTTCACTTCTGGCTTGGTACCACTGTTCCGTAAGAACAAAAGGAATTCCAGCTTCTATAAAAAGAACTGTACCAGTAAGATTTGGGAATGATTTTAATACTTGAAAACTGTAAACCGGATCATGGCTTTAAATACAGGGATCCATTCTATTCATTATACTTCGTTGTCAATGTTTCTATCTGAAATTTGGATTTATCCTGTAAAATCTCTTGGCGGTATACGTCTTACAGAATCACTGGTTAAAGAAAAAGGCTTACAATATGATCGTCGCTGGATGATCGTTGATGAAAAAGGCAAATTTCTAACGCAGCGGGTTAACAGTAAAATGGCATTACTGGATGTATCTTTTGATACAGAAGGCTTAATACTTTCACATCGGTCCGACATTAAAAATCAGGTTTTAGTACCATTTAAACCTGTTTCCAATCAGGCTATACAGGTGAAAGTCTGGAAAGATATCGTTACTGCCAGAACAATCTGTGACCAGGCCGACCAGTGGCTGACAGAGCAGCTTGGCAAAAATGTAAGGATTGTGGAAATGTATGAAGAATCCCGACGGCTTATGGACCCGGATTATGCTGATGCGGGTACGTTGGTGAGTTTTGCGGATGATTTTCCTTTTCTGCTGATTTCTCAGGCATCTCTGGACGATCTGAATAGCCGATTAGCCGATGCTGTGGAAATGAAGCGTTTCCGGCCCAATTTTGTTGTTTCAGGAACTGAACCTTTCGCAGAGGATTTTTGGGGGAAAATTGTCATCGGTAATATTGGCTTTACTATTGCCAAGCCCTGCGAACGTTGTGTACTGACGACCATTGACCCGGTAACAGGTACCAAAGGACTGGAACCTCTAAAAACACTGGCAACCTACCGGAAAGTCAACAACCAGATCTTGTTCGGACAAAACCTAGTCAGTTCACAAACCGGGATGTTACGTGAAGGTGATGAAGTAACCGTTGTACAATAAAACAGCTTTTAAAATTAGAATTCTTCTGTATCAGGAAGAATTTTAATACCGCTTTTCTTCATCAATGCACTTGCATTAAAATCGTTGCAAATGCCTTTTGTAAGTGCATAATTAAAGATAATTTCCCCTTCCTTTATTTCACTGTTGAAGCTAAAGTTTGCAACGTGTGGATCATTTGCAGTTAACTTTGCGAGTTCTAAATCGTGCGTGGAAATAATTCCAAAGGCATTCAGCTCACTTAATTGCCTGATCAGCGACGCTCCTCCTTTGTAGCGATCCTGCGAATTGGTACCTTTAAACATCTCATCCAAAAGAAAAAATATTGCTTGCCCGCTTTCTATCAGTTTCAGCAATTGCTCAATCCTTCTTAATTCTGCATAAAAAGAGGAAATACCTTCTTCCAGGTTATCCTGGGTCCGCATACTGGTAAAAATTTTGATTGGAGATACCTTCCCGGACATTGCACAACAGGGCGCGCCCATCAGAGCTAATACCAGATTTACACCCAGGGTTCTCAAAAAAGTACTTTTTCCAGCCATATTAGAACCCGTTATCAAGACAATTTCTCCCTGGCCATTCAACTGAAAATCATTGCTTACCCTTCTTTCCTGAAAGATCAGAGGATGTCCGAGTTTTTTGAATTCCATTACATAAGGTTTCTGTGTTATTTCAGGGAAACAATACGATGGATTGGAATAAGCAAAACCGGCTAAACTACTTAACACTTCAAATTCACTCACCGCAGAAGCCCAGACTTTCATATAGGAACTGTTTTTTGTTTTCCATTTTTCGGTCTGAATGATCAGATGAACATCAAGCAGCCAGAGCTTATTAAAAATGGAGTAAAAAGTATTTTGTCCAATCGTTTTTTTTGTCCCCCTTTGCTGGAATATTTCAAGTATTCTTTTCAGGTGATTAATTTCTCTCACCGCAGAATAGCCGTCCTGGCTAAAAACAGACTGAAGCTTTTTCAAAATTTCTGAATCAAATTTCTCCGATTCGATTTTAGTGATTAAAGACTGGTAACCGCCCAGGATCTTAATATTAGGCACTGAATTATCAATAATCTCCTCAGCCTGTGATCTGAATTTTTTCAGAAAACGCGTATTGACCAGTAGCATTATGATTAGCGGAATGATAAATTTAAAGGAAAAAGCATCCACAAAGTTGACCAGGCCATACATAAAATAGGCAGCTGCCAGGGTAGATACCAGGGCCAGGATAATGCTGGTAATCAGATACTGTATCCGGCGCGGCAGTATTTGCACGGACTCTTCAATCCAGCTAAGCAGTTTATCATACCCCCTTTTTGTATTATTAAAGTGCATACCGGAAGCCTGCAAGTCCTGCCGCCAGTCCAGTTTTGGTAAAAGCTCCTGAACCGATTCCTGTCTTTGAAGAATTACAGGCACAGGAGCCGGCTCAGAAAGCCATTTGGCCAGCAGTATATGGCCGGATTCCGTTGTAGTCTTGTTTAATAGCTGGAAGAGCGAATGAGGCCCAAAAATATCAAAATCAGAAACATAGTTATGATCCCGGTCAATAAACGTTTGTCCGGTTTGAAAATCCGAAAGTTTATTTTCTTGTCTTGCTGCTTCCTGTTCGTTTATTTCTTTCAGGAAAGCGATATGTTTTCTCTGGAAAGAAAGTTTGTTGTAACGATTAATCAGATGACCAAATACCACCAGACAAATGGGAACGACAATCAAAACCTGTATCACCATTCCTGCATTTGCCAGAAACATGATTAACACCAGCGAGCATACAAAAGCAACCAGCCTGAGTGTTGAAAGTCTTTCAATCACTTTACTTAGCCTTTCAACATCTGTTTTGTATTCCCGAATTTTACTTTGATATATATTCATGTGTACTCTTTTTTAATTTTTGGCAGATACAAACAGCATAATAAGAAATCATCATCCATAATGGTTGCATCACGTATCTGCGTCTTTATCCGGATTTAACAAAGTTAGTACATCAGATTGTTTAAAGACCTTTACCAGACTGTCAGCCACCAGGTGACGACCCGATAAATACCCCGTCTAACCCTTAATAATGGTTTTATTATAGTTCATATTAATTAATTTCTTATTCATAATCAATTAATTATAAGCGGCTAAATAGAACTTAAACCTATTATGGTATGACACACGAAAAGATTTTTATTCTTGAGACAGGCAGAAAAGTAAAGCTGATTACTAATGGAACGTTGGACGACAATTTGTCTAAAGTTACGATTGAGATGAATGTCAGCATTAAAGATTATTTCGACAATGACTTTCGGCACCCTATCGGTATCCGTCATCCAAAATACTGGAAGCTAAAAAAAATGAACCCTCTGCAGGCGAGAATGCAACAACTAAAATGCAGTGGGCTTCTAAAAAAACATATTCAGCAAGCCTTAAATGAATTTGAGAGTATCTTCCACAGGCCCGTTCAACTTGAATACATGCAATAAAGAGATTTAGATTAAACTCATCTGACTCGAAAGCAATATCATTACAGTTTAGCTGCTTTTTACTTGCTGTAATGTAGCTAAAATGTTGTAGTGATTAATCACAAATTGTACACTACCAGAATTTTATTTACTATGCACACACTTGCAGTTATTGATAAACAACCTATTCTAAGAACTGGAATTCGCTTATTTCTAAAAAGTAATTTCAACGACATTACTATACTAACCGCTGATTCTGTTGAGAGCGTTATTCCTTTATATTCGGAATACATTCCTGACCTTTTCATTCTGGGCATGGGTATTGGCCCTAAAGCAGAGTACTTTGATAGCATTAAAGCAATTAGAAAACAATTTCCAGAAGCTGTTATTCTACTCTATGATCAAAAACCTGATACAATCCTTCTTCCGTTATATTTAAAAACAGGTGTACATGGCTATATATCTAAACAAAATGATATTGAGGAACTTGATGCGTGTATCAGGCAGCTTTTAGCTGGAAAGAAATATATCTGCAAACAGATTTCAGACGCAAATTCTAAGATATTTCGCAGGAGGAGGAACCCTGCTGCGCTTTCTTCCCGGGAATATGAGGTGGCAAATTATCTTAGCCAGGGTATGAAAATCAGCTGGATCGCTCAAACAATGGGAATTAAAATAAGTACCGGAAGCACTTTCAAGAATAAAATTTTCAAGAAACTGAATGTTGAAAATATATTGCAATTAAGAGAAGCGATGTTTTTAACCTACGCTCATTAACACGCAGGTAGATAAATATTCCTTTACTTTTCTCATATCTTACCTGGAATGATTGTTTTATAACCTTCTCCGTCTTGACAAAAGATGCTGTTTTTAAAACAGCCAAGAGGAGGGTTAACTTTAAAATAGCTTCGGATTTTCCGGAGCTATTTTTGTAGTCGGACCCCAGACAACAATTTAAATAGCTATTGACTCGACAAACTAGTGGTAATGCAGATAAGAGCCCGTATTTCCGGGCTCTTTATTTTTAAACTTAAAGGAGTATATTTCATTTAACTTTGCTGTAAATTACATTACAACTTTTATGTCTTTTTCCAAAGTTATTACCCATAATACCACATTTCACGCCGATGAAGTATTTGCTGTAGCGTTATTACGCCATGCAGGTTATCAATTTGAGCTCATCCGTACACGCGATCCCAAAATCCTGGAAAATGCAATAACAGATAAAAACACCTTGATTTTAGATGTTGGCGGAAGTTACGATCCGGATATGCTTAATTTTGACCATCATCAGGACAGAGATCTTATGTCAGCTGCCGGCCTTATATATGAGCATTTTAAAAATGAAATATGTCCCGAAGACACACAGGTTTACTTTGGCCGGTTTATAGCTGCCATTGATGCCATGGATACCAACCGTGATAATATTTATGATCTTTGGGCAACACTGCCAAAAGGGTTTAGAAATACCTCAGGCATTATTGGCGGATTTAATCGTGAAGTGACAGATGCTGTTCAACAGGATGAACAATTTGAAAAAGCTGCTGCATTTGCCTATGAAATCATACAAAATGAAATTCATATGGCTATAAAAAAAGCTAAGTCAGAATCAGATTACAAAGACCGGGTTATTTTAAGTAATAACGTAGCTGTGTTTGATCAGTATTCTACGGTTTGGAAAGATAAAAAAGAACACAACTTTGCTGTGTTACCCCATGCAAATGGCTGGCAGATTCAAAGTATTGATACAAATGTTGTCACAGTTCCGGAAAATATAGCGGATGTTAGTGGATTTATATTTCGGCACTCATCCGGATTCATGGCTGTGGTAAAAAACAAAGAAGATATGATTGCCTTTGCTGAAACACTTTAAAAGTGATTTTTTTAGGAGAAAGGGCTATCTGAAACTCCATTTTTGCTGGCTTAATTATTGTATAAGTCCTGCGCTCACTTTGAAGTTTAATAACCTCAAGGTAAAGAAGAATGTTTTTTGTTAAAGAGCTTTGGAATTTCCAAAGCTCTTTTTTTATGTTATCACACTAATTATACTAAGCAATTTATGCTACAAAAATCTAAATTTCGGAATATGCAGTTGGATGAAGTAAATAGATATCAGCTCTAAGGAAATTGTGAGCATATTCTGGCAAAGCATTTAGTTTTTTCCAATCCGGATCTGCCCCGAATGCTTTCCAGTGTGCATCACGTTCTTCTTTATTTTCAAAGGAAGTCATATAAACCAGAGCAGGTAACTTTTTGCCAACTTTAACCTGACTCGAAAAAACCGTGTTAAAACCAAGTTTTTTGAAAATATCAAGCTCTCCGTTGTTAAACTGAGCAATTTTATTTTCATGCAATTTCTCGCTGGCTGCTTCATATCTTCTCAATTCGTAAATCCGCTCATTAAAAGCTGATTTTAATTTTGGCAGATTCATCACAGGTAGTCCTGAAATGGCTTCCATAAACTCCGATTCTATACCTTTAAAAACAGGATTATCAAAACTGGTATTCAAATAATCATCCCCTGCGGCCAGATACGTTTTATCGCTTGCCAGCTTCTCTGACAGCGACATAAACTGATCTGCTGATTTAAAGGGAATTAAAACATAGAGAAGAGAATCTGCCTCATACACTGGTTTAAAAACACCCACTTTGCCAATACCCGCACGATGTAAAGCAGGCAAATACGCTTCTTTTAAATACTTTTCCAGACGATCCTTCTGACTGTTATCTTTTAAATGGTAAATTTTTAGCTGATAAAGTTCTCGTTTTGGTGCAAATGCATAGACATGGCTACTCAGGAAAAACAGGATAACAAGCAGACCACTGGTAGAATCAGGGAATTTAATTTGACGAAGTGCTGATAGCATTTTGAAGTATATAAAAGTTGAAATTATTTTTATTATTTTGAATTCATGAAAGAGCAAAAACCAGGGAGTCGGATTTAATATAAACCCGGCTCCCTGATAATAGTACTTATTGATATGAAACCCGGTAAATGACACCATTCGTATCATCTGAAACCAGCAAAGAACCATCCGTATGAACAGCCACTCCTACTAATCTTGCAAAATGTGCTTTGTTTTTATTAACAACAAATCCACTTAAAAAATCATCAAACCTAACCGGTTTACCATTTTCAAAGTGCATCCGCACTACTTTATACCCCACCGGCGAGCTTCTGTTCCAGGAACCGCGCATGGCTACAAAAGCATCGTTTTTGTATTCGGCCGGAAACTTGGCGGCTGTATAAAAAGCCATACTCATCGGTGCTGAGTGGGCTTGATAAGTCAGAGCCGGCAATGTTGATTTTTGTAAATACTGCTGATACGTTGAATCTCCTTCCGGTCTGGTGCCAGGGTTATATTTTCCCTCTCCGTAGATGTAAGGCCAGCCATAATCTGCTCCCTGCTTGATAAGATTAACCTCTTCTTTCTGTTCATCATCACCAAGCCAATCGATTCCATGGTCCATCCCCCACATTTCATTTGTTTCAGGGTGCCAGCCAAATCCGATGGTATTCCGAAGGCCAGAGGCATATACCTTACGGCCTGTTCCGTCTGCATTAGCCTGCAAAATTGTAGCGTTTTCCTTGTTAGATTCCGCACATGAATTACAGGTACTTCCCACGGTCAGGTACATTTTGCCATCAGAACCAAAGGCAATGGTCCTGTTTGGATGCTGTCCGCCATCCGGCAGATCATTAATCAGCATAACAGGATCTCCAAGTGTTCCGTCGCCATTGATAGTAGCAGAATAAACTTCTTTTACGGCAACCATATACATTTTTCCATCATGAATCGTAAGTCCATGAATCTGTTTTAAAGTGGCAACTGTTTTTTTATCTTCCGCCATACCGTCACCATTGGCATCTTTCAGCATGATCACAATTCCTGCTTCACGATCCGATGTATAAACTTCGCCATTAGGTCCAACAGCCAGGATTCTTGGTTTACCCAATCCTTCTGAAAATTTGTTGACTTTAAAACCTGCCGGAACCTTCAACTGATTGACGTTTTCCTCACTCGCCGGAACCAGTGCCGGACGAAAAACATAACCCTCCACCTGAGATTCTGTGGCTTCTTTATCCGTTTCAGGAATAATGCTATCCCAAAAATCGTCTCCGTCTTTACAACTTACAACGGCTAGCATGCATGCAGCAGCAAAGCCCAGGCCGGAAGACAAAAATCGCTTGATCTGATAATTTTTTTTCATTGGTTAAATAGTTCTTAAGATGAGTGCTTAAACAAACCAGGCAACCTGGTTTTTGTTGACCGTGACGCTTTGTTAAAGGACTGTGCCAGCAATATCCTCAATCGAGGATAGTAGAATCATCATTATCTAAGTTGAAATAGTAAAATGTACTTCAACAATTTTCAGGCATGAATTTTATACAGTGCCCGCATGATTTAACATATATATTATGGAACAACATCCTAACTCGGCAGACTTTACCATGGAAAGAGAATTTGAACAGCAACAGAAAACCTCTGCTACAGAAACGACCTTTGAAACAGGAAGAGACCAAACACATCATGCAACGCAAATTCAGGGAAGAGCCAAAAGGCCTCGTATTCAGAAACCGGTCTACTCTATGAAGCTGGTTTAATGTTTTTCATTATTTTGAAATAAGTCTGTTTATTTCAATTACTTTGATCAGAAGAATATGTTGCCGGAAAGTGGTTGATATACTTAGGCCAGAAAAAAATACGTGATAATACAAACAGGACTATTTTTTAGATTTAATACACACCCGGGAATCTGCTCCTTAGGAACATTTTCTACATAAACCGGAGAGGTGCAGAACAATCAGATAAGTAATCAAAAAATTAACTAAGTCTGTAAGGGTATTTTGCGGATGAGATTTTAACAAATACGATCATGAACAGAGATCAGACTGATACCAGCTATTTTAATGTCGCCCATAGAGTTTGGGGAATGAAAGATATTTTTGTGAATATTTACATGATCCGGAATGAAGATGAAAAATCCTGGGTGCTTATAGATGCAGGTCTTAAAACCAGCTTTCATAAAATTCAGAGAATGGCTGCTGATCTTTTTGGAGAAGGCATTGCTCCATCTGCTATCATTCTCACACATGGCCATTTTGATCATGTTGGTTCCTTATTAAGTTTAGCCGAGCTTTGGAAAGTGCCTATTTATGCACATCCTTTAGAATTTCCTTATTTGACAGGAGGTTCTTCTTACCCGCCGGCAGATCCATCCGTGGGTGGCGGCTTAATGGCTTTTATGGCAGATCTGTATCCCAATAGCCCGATTGATGTTGAAGAATATTTGCTGCATCTGCCGGATGATCATACTTTGCCTGGTTTGCCCGACTGGCGCTATATTCATACGCCTGGCCATGCACCCGGACACGTTAGCTTTTGGAGAGAAAAAGATAAAACCTTGATAGCTGGCGATGCATTTGTTACTACCAAACAGGAATCTGCATTATCCGTTATACTTCAATCCAAAATCATCAGCGGTCCTCCCAAGTACTTTACATATGACTGGAAACAATCAGAAGAATCGGTTCAAAACCTGGTGGCACTACAGCCTGAAATAATTGCTACGGGACATGGTCAGCCTATGAGCGGAGACGAAATGCTTGATGAACTGACAGCATTAAAGGAAAATTTCAGACATAGAGCCGTACCTAAAAAGGGACGTTATGTCAACAACCCCGCAGTTGCCGATGCTTCCGGAGTTTTATATGTTCCTCCTAAAAATAAAAACTCGGCTACGCCGCTTATTGCAATTGGGCTTGTTGCTTCTGTTCTGGCGTTCAGTTGGGTACTATGGTCCGGTAAAGTCAGGAAAGAAGATATTCTTTCTTCGTCAGGTTCATATTAAGTTTAAAAGAAAAGAAGGGGTTTAAAGTTTGAAATATACTGGAATAGTATTTGATAACTATCGAATTAGAATTCATCAACGAAAAAATAAAAGATATGAAAAAGCTAACCGCCCATATTGCTGTGTTCATGATGATTGCCACAGGAAGTGCTTATGCCCAATCAAATACTGGTAAAATGAAACCTAAAGATAGCAGTGCTCCAGGAACTAGTGGTACTACGTTACCACAGGGAAACCGGGTAAAAGGAACTACGGAAGAATCCGGGAACCCTACTACCGAAACAACAACACAGTCGCAGGGAACAAGTTCTCAGGGAACAGCCGCATGGCCGCAAAGCAGCGGAACGACCGGAAGTACAACCCAGCCACCTGCAGAAAACGGAACTGCTGCAAGTACATCCGAAACGCAGAATAGTAGTACTACCGGAAATATGAATCAGTCGCAGGGTAACAATAACGGAATAAATACTACATCCGGAAGTTCAAAGAAAGACGGTAAAAAAAATAAAAAAGATAAAGGCAGTAATCCTTAATCAGGATATAAGAAAGTAGAACAAAAAAATCCTGGCAAATTTAAATTTGCCAGGATTTTTTTGTTCTACTCGAAATGAATTTCTCTTATATTTTTTTCATCAGGTCCCAGTCTTGTACATCTTTCAGATACATAAAGTCCAGTAACAGGCCATTGGTATTTGTAATCAACTTATGTCCTTCTATAAAAGGAACGACATGTGTCGTAATATGCTCATGATCGGAAATAAGCCCCTGCGTTTTATCGTGATGTGAAGCGATCTCGGTAGCAGTCAGCTCTATTTCACTGTAAAATAAATACATGGCCTCGTCACTGGTACCGGTTGAAGGGAAATAAGGAGTTTTGTTAAGTTCAACCAGATCTTCTTTTGGTAATTTTATTCCCGTCTCCTCAAAAACTTCCCGGGCAGCAACTGCAGCAGGATCACTTTCGCTATCCAGCATACCAGCCGGATGTTCATACGTAAGAGAACCGTCGCAAATGCGTCGCTGGCGAACCAGTAACAGATACTTTTCTCTGGTTTCTTTTTCTATAAAACAAATCAGCACACAAACGACTTCCCCTTTTAAAAAACAGATAGGAGGAATTTTATCTCCTTCCGGCGTAGTTGCATCGGTTAATAAAAGTGAGAAAAGTACTTCTCCGTTTCCATTTCTACGGGAATATATTTCATCAACCTTGTGTACATCCAGGCCATTTTGTTCCAGCCTGCCTTTCCATAAGTTGTATTTATGTGAATCAACCAGTTTTTCGTTCATAGTATTATTTTTCCGGCACCCAGGCTAGTCATACAAAGGGAAACAAACAGCAAGATAAGGCATGTCATAAGAAGTAGAAAACAGCTTCTGATTGTTGTCCAGTCTAAATTCTGTCTTATACGTGGTACGGCCATGTACATACCCGGCTTTAATACCTATTCTTTGCGTGATCCAGTAACGGACGAAAACTTCTGACTGCCCACTATTATTTTCGAAAGCTAAAGGAACCGCATTGAAAAAGTTAGGAGAACTAGAAATAAGGGTATTGTAATATTCAGATCCTTCACCGGTAGGAAATGCGTTTTTTGTATAAAGCCCTTTGCGTTTTACTCCGATTGCTATCCCTATCAAATCCGTATTTGCTCCTATTTCCAACTTTTTAAATTTGAGCATCACTCCGCCCATAATACTTAAACTATTGGAAGTAAGGCGGCCAAATTTCAGAGAATCGCCTGAAGAAAAACTGTTTTTAGGTGTAAGCGTTTTGTCGCCAACATAATAACCTGCTGTTCGTACACCCCAGGTCAGATTAAACCATGAAAAGCCATTCATACTTAATTCCTGATGATAGGCTATGGAAGGTGCCCAAGCTTTGTCCTGATAACCAGTTCCTAAATCAATTCCGGAAGTAACCCGGGAGGCATATTGTGCCTGGCTGGCAACGGTACTTAGTAAAAGTAATAATACAGCTAATCGGATGATTTTCATTTTCTAAAATTAGTATGCTGGCGTAAAGGTAAAAAATTGTTCAAAAAAACAAGTCTGCCACAAGTTATTACCTTCTTTACGGAATGTTAAACTCCCCTTTTTTCACGCAGAATGTGAACCTGCTTCATTCCTTCTTCGGTCAGGCTGGCGGTAACATTAAAATCCTGGCCCTCCATTTTCGTTACCGTTACCAATCCCTGTGCTCTGAGCAATTCGGTAGCATCCTGAAACAATTCCTGGGTTTCAGTCGGGAATTCTATAAAATTTCTGTCTTCGGATGTTAAAAATAGCAAAAGTGCCTCTTCGGTTTCCTTTGTCATGAGTATTTTGTTATGATTTAATTTTTCAAAAGCGGTAATTTTTATGCCTGAATCGCTTTTTCCAAATATAATCTAAAAAATAAGGCAGAGATGTCTCTGCCTTATACTTATCCATCATTTTCAATAAAATCTTATCTAAATTCAGGCCATTATACCTTAACCGTTTTCTTTAGAATAACAGCAGCCATAGGCGGTAAATTTAATCTTACGGAATTTGCCTTACCGTGCCATAACTGACTTTCTGCTTTCACAGGCGCTGCATTTAGCTGTCCGCTTCCATAAAATAAAGTGTTATCCGAATTGAAAATTTCTTCCCACATACCGCCGGAAAGTACACCAACACGGTAATCCGGTCTTGGAGTGGCCGTCAGGTTAAGTACAATCACAAGATTTTGATCAGTATCGGATGATTTCCGGGCATATACCAATACAGAATTTTCACGATCCTGAGTATCAATCCATTCAAAACCGTCAATCGAGAAAGAATATTCAGATAATGCAATTTCCGTTTTATAAATATGATTCAATGCTTTCATGCATTCCTTCATACCTTGATGCGGTGCAAAGTCCAGCAGGTGCCAGTCCAGGCTTTGTTCAAAATTCCATTCTGAGGTCTGTCCAAATTCTCCTCCCATGAAAACAAGCTTCGTGCCTGGATGGGTAAACATGTAGGCGAACATCAAACGCAGATTGGCAAAACGCTGCCATTCATCACCAGGCATTTTATTGATCAGAGACTTTTTGCCATAAACCACTTCATCGTGTGAAAGCGGTAGCATAAAGTTTTCTGTAAAAGCATACACCAGACTGAAGGAAAGCTGGTCCTGATGCCACTTACGGAATGCAGGATCCTTCTGAAAATATTTCAGGGTATCATTCATCCAGCCCATCATCCATTTCATACCAAAACCTAATCCGCCTACAAAAACAGGACGCGAAACACCCGGAAATGCAGTAGACTCTTCAGCGATACTCTGAAAATCAGGAAACTCAGTGTAAGCAGCAATGTTCATTTCTCTCAGCAGTGCTATGGCTTCAAGATTTTCTCTGCCGCCAAATTCGTTAGGAATCCATTCGTTGTGTTTTCTTGAATAATCAAGGTAAAGCATCGAAGCGACGGCATCAACACGAAGCCCGTCTGTATGGTAACGATCCATCCAGAAAATGGCATTACTGATCAGAAATGATTTTACTTCATTCCGTCCATAGTTAAAAATATAGCTTTTCCAGTCCGGATGATAGCCCTTTCTCGGATCTTCATGCTCATATAATGAAGTACCATCAAAGCGAAAAAGTCCATGTGCGTCACCGGGAAAATGAGACGGAACCCAGTCAATGTACACTCCGATACCTTCCTGGTGCAGCTGGTCGATCAGGTACATCAGTTCCTGCGGTGTTCCCATCCGGGAAGCACAGGAAAAATATCCCGTAATCTGATAACCCCAGGAAGGTGGATAGGGATGCTCCATGATCGGCATAAGCTCCACGTGGGTAAAGCCCATTTCCTTCACATAAGGTACAAGCGTCTGTGCAATTTCTTTATAGGTAAGGTAGCGTTCCGGATCCGAAGGGTCACGCTGCCATGAGCCTAAATGTACTTCGTATACCGAAATAGGTGCATTCAGCTTGTTTTTTTCTTTCCGGATTTTCATCCAGTCCGAATCTCCCCATTCGTACCAGGTATCCCAGACGATCGAAGCCGTTTTAGGTGCCACTTCACACCATAAGGCAAATGGGTCTGATTTTTCAAGATGTTCCCCGGTATTGGAAATAATAAAATATTTATAAACCTCACCTACCCCAATATTCGGGATCCATCCTTCCCAGATTCCTGAACTGTCCCAGCGTGGTGCAAGTCTATGTTCGCCTTTGTTCCAGCCATTGAAGTTTCCTATGACGGATATCTGTGCTGCATTGGGTGCCCAAACAGCAAAATACGTTCCGGTGATACCTTCCACTTCCATGACATGGGAACCCAACTTTTCATATAGTTTGAAATGTTTTCCCTGCTTAAACAAGTGAATATCGAATTCGGTAAAACGCGTGATTGTTTCCACCGGTTTTAAATCACGCGCCATAACCAATTCCTGTTTCTGAGAAGTCGTTTGGGACGAATTCTTTTTATCTTTAATAATTGACTTAGTCATTGGTTAAAATACATTTACAATAATCGTTTCAATTTACAATTTTATTAAACTATTTCTTAAAATGTATCTATTATTTCAGTTCTCATCTAAAAAAACCAATGCCAAGTACTTTCATTAAATTGACTTACCTTTCTCAACAGCAGCCAGAACACGCATAATATTTCCTCCCCAGATTTTTTCAATATCTTTTGCGGAGTAGCCTCGGCGGACCAATTCTTCGGTAATTACACCAATCTGGCTCACATCATCCAGCCCCTGTACTCTTCCGCCTCCGTCAAGATCCATCCCAATTCCTACGTGGTCCACACTCGTCAGTTTGATTACATGCTCAATATGATCGACAGCATCTTTAATGGTAGGCATATCCTTTTCATACTTTTTGCTGTTTGCTTTCATTTCTTCAAACAGTGCTTTTTTATCTTCCGGGGAAAGATCAGTCTGGCGAAGTTTCAGACGAAGCGCTTTCATAGATAATTCCTGCTGCATGGAAGGTTTTTTGACAAAACCCGGCACAAAATTGATCTGGATCACCCCACCGTTTTTTGCAAGCGTTTTGATCATATCATCCGTCATATTCCGGGGTACGTCACACAAAGCACGACACGAAGAGTGTGAAGCGATCACCGGTACTTTGGTCAGTTTAATGACGTCATAAAAAGTAGAATCCGAAACGTGTGAAATATCAACCATCATACCTAAACGGTTCATTTCCTGAACGACCTTTTCACCAAACGGACTTAATCCGTTCCATTCCGGACCATCAGGATCGGTTGAAGAATCTGCAATATCGTTGTTGGCAGAATGAGAAAGCGTGATATAACGTAATCCCAGATCGTAATACGTTTTAATATTAGCAATGTCATTATCAACCGGCCAGCCATTTTCCATACCAATAAAAACAGCTCTCTTCCCTTCCTTTTGCAGCCTGTAAGCATCTGCGGGAGTCGTAGCAATACCTGCCATATCCGGGTGAAGTTTTACAGCTTCATGTATTTTATCAAAAATAGCCAGTGCTTTTTTCTTAGCATCGGCATTGGCTTCCGGCGAACGTTTTCCCTGTCCAAGATAAACTGCAAAGAACATGCCGTCCATACCTCCCTTTTTCATTCTTGGGAAATCGATCTGAGAGCCATCTTTTGCATAATCATGTTCAATGGAAACATCGAATCCTTCTTTCATCATATTGATAGGCACATCCGCATGCGTATCAATGGTCAGTGCTTTAGTGTGGATTTTGGCCGCTTTTTCTTTGATCGCATCAGAATTTGTCTGCGCCTGCGAAAGCAAAGGAAGAGCCAGGAGAAGTAACAGCTTTTTCATAAAGTTATTTAAAGGATAAGAGTGAAAATTTGGCCGGTACTACCGACGACCACCAAATTCATCTTTTTTTACATCAAAAGCCAATAATTATTTGCCAAAATATATACTGTACGATATTTTTAATGTTATACTTCATAATAATCCGGAATAAGTAATATATATGAGAGTAAGAAAGTATTTTTCTAAACATTTCCGGTCAACAGTGAGGTAAATATGACCATCATATGGCTTTGGTAATAATCCGGGTATAGCCATAATTTTAAAAGAAATTTTACCAAATACCTTACACTTTGATAACAGATTACAAATATTTTTCGGATGATGAGTTAACAAAGCTCATTTGTCACCAAAGCGACGAACTGGCTTTTAGTGAGTTGTACACCAGGCATATTCGTATTCTGGTGCATACGGCCATTCGGAAAACCGGAGCAAAAACAACGGCTGAAGATATGGTTCAGGAAGTTTTTTTCAAATTCTGGATCGGCCGGCATAAGTTTGACATCCATAAAAATACACAGGCCTATCTTCAGGGTATGTTGAAAAATAATATCGTCAGTCATTACTATAAAGAACAGCGTCAGCATGTTTTTTCCATAGATGATGTAGAATCTCCCGCAGATGATGAAACACGTGAACACCTGGATTATAACCTGCTGAGTGAACTCTATGAAGAATCTCTGCTTAAACTTCCAGAAAAATGCCGCCAGGTTTTTATGCTCAGCCGCAAAGGTTATAGTTTGAAAGAAGTCTCTGCTTCACTGGACATCTCAGAGAAGACCGTAGAAGCTCATATCAGCAAAGCGCTTAAAATTCTTCGAATAGAAATGAAAGATTATATTGCTTTAATGCTAATTGGCATATCTTTTGTTTAATATATTCAATTTTTTAAAAAAAAATTCACATTAGAGTAAGGGACAAACACTGATTTAGCAGACTGTATAAATGAAGCTGATTTAATAAGTGTAAAACTTACACCTAAAATGAATTTGATACCCCCCTCTTCCGAGATTTTAAAGAAGTACCTGGCCAATACGTGCAGTGACCAGGAACGTACTTTGGTTGATTCCTGGTATCACAGTATTAACCTTGAAACAGGTTATCTGTTCTCACCCGTGGACGAGGCAAAGCTATATCAGCAGATTCAAAACCAGATTCTTGAAGAACAGACACATAATACCAACCAAACGCGCATACTTAAATTTTCAGGTTCATTTCTAAGAGCAGCAGCAGCACTGATTATTATGACGCTTGGCTTTGTTTATTTCTTTAATTCCGATTTCAGAAAAAAGTCAGCACTGAAAAAATCGGCTGCCAGTGAATGGCTTACCTATACTAATAATCAGAAGAAAATAGTCCGTTATGTATTTCCGGACCAAAGCATTGTCTGGCTTCAGCCCGGTGCTGTTTTGTCTCATCCATCCTTTTTTAAGGCAAACAACAATCGTGAAATTCATTTTCAGGGAGAAGGTTTTTTCAACATCACCCACGATAAAGAACACCCATTCATCGTGTATTGTGGAAAACTGAAAACGCAGGTTCTGGGAACCACTTTTAACGTTGATGCCAATTTGAATGAAGCCACTTGTAAAGTTTCAGTAGTAACAGGAAGTGTTGCTATTAGTACTCCAGATTCTGATCACAAAATAAATACCATTGTGCTGAAACCGGAACAGCAGGGAGTCTACGAAAAAGCCAAGCAAAGCCTGACAGTAAATACATTAAGTAGTTCGGGATTAAACAGGGAAAACTGGCAACCTGTTTCGCTTACTTTCAATGAAACGCCTATGAAGGAAGTGGCACAGCGCCTGCAGTCAACTTTTAAAATCAAAATAGAATTTGCCAATCCTAATATAAAAAAATGCAGGTTGAAAGTAGACTTCAACAATCAGCAGCTACCTGAGATCCTGGAAATGATTGATGTGCTGCTTGGCACAACATACCAGATGGAAGGCAGCACCATTACGCTGAAAGGGGAAGGATGCAGTGGAAAGTAAAGTATAAAAATTAAGGGTTAATGATTTAGTGCATCCATTTTTAACATGTTTATTATGACTTAGAAAAGCAATTGAATCAGATTGAGATCCGGTTAAAAAAAATCAGGAGTGGTTGCAACACTCCTGATGGTAAACTGACCAGGATATCCAAGAACGTGCAGTTCAGATTAACCGCCTTCAGGCGACTTACAGGATCGTTGTTTCCAACACTAATCAATTCTCAGTAAAATTATGAAAAAACATTTTCATCCAAGGCATGGATTGCTTTTCAAAATCATGCGGTTAACTTTTTATCAACTCGTTTGTGTCATTTTGACATCAGCTCTGGCTTATGCGCATAGTACACCTGCACAGGATCTTCTAAACAGAGGAATCACTATTGAATTAAAGAATACTACACTTCAGGAGGCTCTGGTTCAGATTGAACAAAAGGCAAAAATACGGTTTGCATACAGTAGTGATCTGGTCCGTATTAACCAATCGGTAAACATGGCTGTGGAAAATCAGAAGCTGTCGTCTGTTCTGGATAGGCTGTTGACTCCGATGGACATTACTTACCGCGTTACCAATGATCAGATATTATTATCCAGATCGGCAAAAAAAACTTCTGAAATAATTTCAGCTTCATCTGCTACTCAGGCAGAAATAAGTATTTCAGGAACGGTAAAAGCTACTGAAAACGGCGAACCACTACCTGGCGTAAGTATCATTTTAAAGGGATCCCAGCGTGGAACAACCACGGATGTCAATGGAAAATTCCAGATGGATGTACCAGACGCAGGCGCTATACTGATACTATCTTTTGTAGGTTATACTTCTCAGGAAGTTGTTGTTGGAAACCGCACAAGTATTGAAATATCACTGGCTGCGGATACAAAGGCTCTGGATGAAGTGATTGTGGTAGGTTATGGTACGCAAAAAAAATCAACCCTTACCGGTTCTGTTGCATCCATTAAAGGAGGAGAAATCTCTGAAACGCCTGTTCCTAATATTTCCAACTCTATTGCAGGAAAAGTAGCCGGTGTAAGTATGCGTCCTAATGGCGGACAGCCAGGGGCTGATTCACCGGAGATCCACATTCGCGGGATCGGTACAACAGGAAATAATAAACCCCTGATTGTTGTTGATGGAATTATCCGTGACAACATCAACCAGATTGATCCAACTGCAATTGAAACGATTTCCGTGTTAAAAGATGCGGCAGCAGTAGCACCTTACGGACTGGGCGGTGCAAACGGTGTGGTTTTAATCACAACAAAGAGAGGAAAAACGGGTGCACCATCTCTGACTTTCAGCAGCTACTACGGAACGCAGACACCAACATATTATCCCAAATTATTAAATGCGCAGGATTACATGCGCCTTAAAAATGAGGCTTATTCAAACGAAAATCCAACTGGAACCCAACTTCCGTTTGCAAATGACCTGATTGAAAATTACACTAGTCTGAATGCAAAAGATCCGGACTTATACCCGATCAGCGATAGTAAAAAACTGGTTAATATGCATGCGCCTATGCAAAACTACAATCTGCAGCTGAGCGGAGGTGCTGAAAGAATCAAATACTATGCAGGAATTGGTTTTTTACAACAAAAAGGGATGTTTGATCCGGTTCGTTATACCCGGTATAATTACAGTCTGAACCTGGAAGCACAAGCGACTAAAACGACAACAGTTACTTTGGCTTTGATAGGATCTATTGAAAATACGAAATCTGTTGATGACGCGGTTAATGCCACCAACCTTTTCAGAAACGGTTTTAAATATATTCCAATCCGCAGCTTGTATTACAGTAATGGGTTATGGGGAGAATTTGCAGGAAATTCACCTGTTGGTATTTTAAATGCAGGTTACAGAAAAAATACAAACAACACGCTGCTTACTACGCTTGCCATTGAGCAGAAGCTTCCGATACAGGGATTGAGTATCAAAGGAACGTTCAGCTATGACCCAAACCAGCGGACAGAGAAAGGATGGCACACGCCGTTCTATTATTACACCCAAAACACGAACGAAACCCCTTACACGTACAAACGAGAAATTTCTACCTCTGAAGGCGGTGCTCCTTCTTTCACCTATTTAAGACAGGAATACAGAAAAACGCAGACGTTCAGCTACCAGGCATTTTTGAATTATCATAATTCCTTTGGTAAGCATGATTTCACAGGATTATTAGTAGCTGAAGCGAGAAATAATACGTACGAAATTTTCTCTGCACGCAGAAACAATTTCGCCATCAACGTAGATGAACTGGATATGGGAAGTTCAAATAAAAATGACTTCGATAACTCAGGAACATCTTCAACTGGTAGCCAGATCGGTTATGTTTACAGAATTGGTTATGCCTACGCCGGTAAATATTTATTTGAAGCATCAGGAAGGTATGACGGACACTACTATTTTGCTCCCGGAAAAAGATACGGTTACTTCCCTGCTTTTTCTGTCGGATGGGTAATGTCTGAAGAAGATTTCATCAAGAAAAGACTTCCGATGGTAGAACTTCTGAAACTTAGAGGATCATGGGGAAAATCAGGAAACCTGGCCGGTACAGCTTTCCAATATCTGACCGGATATAATTTGTATGGAAATGCATATGCATTGGGCGCAGGCTCTATGGTTCAGGGTTCTTATCTTCCTAATGAAGCAAACAGAAACATAACCTGGGAAATTGCAACCAAAACGGATATCGGTTTTGAAGCTACTTTATGGAGAGGATTGCTGAATATTGAAGCAGATTATTTCCATGAAAAAAGATCAGGCATGCTTCTGCCGCCGGCGGTCAGCGTCCCAATCGAATACGGTCTTGGACTTGCCGACGAAAATGCGGGAATTATGACCAACACAGGATTTGAGTTCAGTTTGGGTACACAATACAAATTCTCAAACGGTTTAAAACTCGGCATCAATGGAAACATGAGTTATGCCAAAAACAAAATGGTGCAGGTGTTTGAAACTGCGGCAACGCGCAACAATCCAAACCGCAGTCGTACCAACCGCCCATTCGGCACACCTTTCGGCTATAAATCAGAAGGAATTTTCGGTACGGCGGACGACAAAAATGACGATGGAATTATCGACTCAAAAGATGGTTACAATGTAGCGCAATTTGGCGTTTTGCACCCAGGTGACATACGTTACGCTGATATAAGCGGACCGGATGGAAGACCAGATGGTAAAATTGATGCAAATGATGAAACCGTGATTGGCAAACCTGTTGCTCCGTTTTTAAGCTATGGTCTTACGCCAACAGCCAACTGGAAAGGGTTTGATGCAAGTTTATTCTTCCAGGGTTCTGCGCTTGCCAGCCTTGATATCCGTCAGTTTCAAACCATTCCTTTTAACAATAACAACAGTAATTCCAGCTACGAGTATTACGACAATCACTGGACACCAGACAACCAGGGAGCACGTTATCCAAGAGCAACGCAGGCACCGTATTCCAATAATACGCAGGCATCGGATTTCTGGTGGACCAGTACTGCGCACGTACGTCTGAAAACGGCGATCATTGGTTATACACTTCCTAAAAGTGTACTCCAGTCTTTGAAGATTCAGTCGGTACGGATTTACGCGTCAGGACAAAATCTTTTCACAATGAGCAAACTGAATTTCATGGATCCGGAAGTTGGCTATACTGATCGTGAAACGGCTTATCCCAACCAAAAAGTGTATGTATTCGGCTTGAATGTTACTTTCTGATTTTTGACCAATCTAATATTATCTGATATGAAAAATACGAAACAAATCATTTTTACAGCCTTGCTTGGCCTTTGTCTCAGCACGATTTCCTGTAAGGAAGATTTCCTGGAGAATGATATAAAAAGCCGGCTGACCGATGAAACGCAATGGACTTCTGAGGGAAATGCAGATATTTTCCTGAACGATATTTACCATGACCTTTCCATTAAATGGAACTCGCCTGAAAATCTTGACAATTTCACGGATGATAATGACGCAGGTTTTTACTGGCGTTCATACAGCTGGAAACAGGGTATCGTGGATCCGTCTGTGAATCAGGGCTCGCCTATGGATAATGAATACAACACAGCAGCCACGGTTACCAATTCAACCAATCATGCAACGGATTACGCTACTTGGCGCGCCGGTTATTATAAAATCCGGAAATGTAATTTGTTCCTTGAAAAAATAGAAGAAAACGCTGCTAACTTCTCGGAAGCTTACATGAAACAACGTAAAGACGAAGTAAGATTTCTGAGAGCTTACCTGTACAGTGAATTATTTATGCACATGGGCGGGCTGCCGATTCTTACAAAAACGCTCGACCGCGCAACCATGGAAACCAGTGAGCTTTACAACAAGCGTGCAACTTTTGAAGAAACTTTCAATTTTATTACCACTGAGCTGGATGAGATTGTAAAGAACAAAGCGCTGCCTGTAAAGTATAACAATGGTGATGCAAACGCCGGACGGTCAACACTCGGAGCTGCTTTGGCATTGAAAGGCTGGCTGGAACTCTATGTAGCAAGTCCGGCTTTTAATGCAGCAACACCTGCTGTAGGCGCTGATCCGAATAAAGTGGCAGGTTTTGGAAATTTTGATCCGCAGCGCTGGGCAAAAGCGGCTGCTACTAACAAGCAGTTTATGGATACTTATGGCGGCACTTATGGTTTGTTTCCGGATGTTTCCGCTTTGTGGTGGGAGAAAAATGAGTATAATTCCGAGGTGATTTGGGACCGTCAGATGGTTGCGGTAATCATGGGCTCCAACTACGAGCAATATGGCGGACCGGTCTGGATTGACGGTGTGTATTATACCTGGGGAAATTACGATCCGACACAAGAGCTGGTTGACCAGTTTGCAATGGCCAATGGAAAACTGATTTCTGATCCGTCTTCAGGGTACGATCCTCAGAACCCTTATGTTAACCGCGAAAAACGTTTTTACGATTTTATTGTATACGACGGTGCACCTTACAAACAGGACTGGATGGCCAAAGTAGATACTATTTACACCCGGATTGACAAAGTCAAACCATCTAAGAACCAAATTGATTTCGGTACGGATGATGTAAGTAATACTGGCTATTATTTCAAAAAGAAAATCAATCCTTTAAAACCTCGTGGCGGAGCTTCCAGCGGACAAAATTATGTGTATTACCGTTATGCAGAAGTTTTGTTGAACTATGCAGAAGCTCAAAATGAAGCTGCCGGTGCAGATGCCTCCGTATATGCAGCAATCAACGCAATCCGTAAGCGGTCGAATTTACCGGAACTTCCGGCAGGTTTAAACAAGGATGACATGCGTAAGGCTATCCATAGAGAGAGACGTATCGAACTATGTTTCGAATCAAAAAGATTTTATGATATCATTCGCTGGGTTATTGCAGAAGATGTGATGAACAAAGATCTGCATGGTATGAAAATCACAAACTCCTCTCCTGCCGACAACAGAGGAAAATGGGTCTATGAAGTAGTAGGGCTTAACCATCCGCACGTTTTTCATAAAAAAATGTATTTAAACCCAATTCCACAGTCCGTAAGGGATCAGAATAAAGAAATTGTTCAGAATCCGGGTTACCAGTAAAATTCTTTTTCCTGTTAAGAAAATGCCTTGCATTCAGTTAAAACTGATATGCAAGGCATTTTTTATTGACTGTATTGTCCTGTTATTCATAAGGTTCAAGAGATATTATTTTGGTAACATTTCAGATGTGTAAACTTTAATTATTTTACTTTGCGCTTCCTATTACTAAAATATTCTTCAAATGATTAAAATCTATTATTCACTGTTCTTCGTTTTACTTTCATTTTCGGCCTTTGCGCAGAAATTTAAAGTATCAGGAAAAGTAACCGATGCGAAGGGAGAACCGCTTATTGGTGCTTCCGTAATTGAGAAAGGTACGAACAATGGTACCTCTGCGGATGGAAGCGGACTTTATACACTATCCATTAGTAATTCCAATACAACCTTGATTGTTACCTACGTGGGTTATAACAAGATTGAAAAAGAAACGAACGGTCAGGAAACACAAAACTTCACGCTGGAAGATGCTACGCTTTTGAGCCAGGTTACCGTTGTTGGTTCGCGCAACATGAACCGTTCTTCTACAGACACACCCGCACCGATTGATGTAATCAACATTCAGGAAGTTACCACCAAACAAGGTCAGCTGGATGTCAATCAGCTTTTGCAGTTTGCAGCGCCTTCTTTTAATTCAAACAGACAGACGGGTTCGGATGGAGCGGATCATGTGGATCCGGCTTCGTTACGTGGTTTGGGCCCTGATCAGACATTGGTACTGATCAATGGTAAACGCCGTCATCAATCGGCACTGGTAAATTTGTTTGGTTCAAGAGGCCGCGGAAATACAGGTACAGATTTGAATGCCATTCCGGCTGCTGCCATTGAAAGGATTGAAATTCTAAGAGACGGAGCTGCTGCACAGTATGGTTCAGATGCCATTGCCGGTGTGATCAACATCGTTCTGAAAGAAACTACAAACCAGCTGACAGCCAATGTCAATGCCGGAATGTATAAGGCAAAGTACCGTTTTGATGATAAAAATTTTGATGGACAGAATTACAATGTCAATCTTAATTATGGCGTAAAAGTTGCCAAAACAGGTTTTCTGAACGTGACTGCGGATTATAATTTCCGTGACCATACAAACCGCGCCAATACCAGTCCGATTGACGAGATAAGCCGCCGGCAATATGGTGATCCACAGATGAAAAATGCGGCAATCTACTATAATGCAAAAATTCCGCTGGGCAAGAATATACAGGTTTACAGCTTTGGCGGGCACAATACCAGAAAAGGTGATGCGTATGCATGGACACGTTTTGCGGATGATCCCAAAAATATTCCAGCTATTTACCCTAATGGCTTTGATCCGATTATCGGAAGTAAAATTACCGACAATGCTGCAACAGCCGGAATTCGTGGTGTCTGGAAACAATGGGATATTGATCTGAGCAATACCTACGGCTTTAACAAGTTTGAGTTTTCTGTAAAAAACTCGCTGAATACCTCTCTTGGCCTTCAATCCCCAACTTCTTTTGAGGCTGGTGGTTTTCAGTTAGGACAAAATGTTACCAACCTGAATTTTACCCGTTATTACAAAACCGTTTTAAGCGGTCTGAATGTAGCATTTGGAGGAGAGTACCGGATGGAACGTTACAAAATTTTTGCTGGTGAAGAATCTTCCTACACCACGTATGACCAGAATTTCGCGGGTGGTTCACAAGGATTTCCCGGGTACAGTCCGGCAGATGTGACCAACCGCAGTCGCTCCAATGCCGCTGCTTATGTAGATATTGAAGTGGATATTACGAAGAAACTCTTGGTGGATGCTGCTGCACGTTTCGAAAATTACAGCGATTTCGGAAGTACTTTAAACGGTAAACTAGGCGCAAGATATAAGCTGACCGACGACATTGCCCTTCGCGGATCGGTAAGTACAGGATTCCGTGCACCTTCGCTGGCTCAGAAATATTTTAACTCTACCTTCACCAATTTTGTGAATGGTCAGGCGGTTCAGGTGCTACTGGCCAACAACAACAGTGCAGTCACCAAGGCTTTAGGTATCCCTGAACTGAAACAGGAAACGTCGGAAAATGCCAGTTTTGGTATTACCGTTACACCAAAAGGATCTGCCTTATCAGTCACGGTAGATGGCTATTACGTAAAAGTAAAAGACCGCGTAGTATTGACAGGTCAGTTCAGCAACGAGGATGAGGCTATTGGTCCGCTACTAAATTCTTTGAATGTAGGTCAGGCTCAGTTCTTTACTAATGCGCTTTCATACACAACAACCAAAGGTATAGATGTCATTATTGCACATTCAACTTCATTGGGTAAAGGCCGGTTCAGTACTACCCTGGCTTCCAATTTTAACTGGATGAAGCTGGGACCTATCAACACAAGCCCTGCCCTGGCTGGAAAGGAAGATACTTATTTCAACCAGAGAGAACGCAGTTTTGTACTGGCTTCGGCACCGCCTTCAAAAATTAATTTGACACTGGATTATACGGTTGACAAATTGAGTTTTATGGTACGGTTTGTTCGGTTTGGAGAAATTAAACTGACGAACTGGAACTACGGATCGATTAATGAAGAAACGGGCCTGCCCTATACACCTGCTGAATATACGGATGTATACAAACCAAAAATTCAGACAGACGTTACAGTCAATTATAAATTTGGCAAAAACGTATCATTATCCATCGGCGGCAGCAATATTCTGAATGTCTATCCGAACATGTCAAAACCTTTTCTGACAGAATCAGGCGGTGCATGGGACCCTGTCCAAATGGGCAGCAATGGTGCTTTTTTCTTTACCAGATTAGGGTTCAAATTTTAAATTCAAGTACGTAATAACTAATAAAAATGCTGTATCAATCCAAATTTTGGAAGGATGCAGCATTTTTATTTTCGTGGTGATTCAGATGTGCTGCCGTAGTATGAAATGTAGAATCCTTTCTCTTTATCAATCGATTATATACTCCTTAACGTAGATGAAATAAATCATCAAACAAACACGTACTCACTATGAAAAACTTATTTGACCGCTTTGACAAACTTGATACCAGCATCAATAACTGGCTTGTAATTAACAGCATAGGAATTTTACGGTTTTCAATGGGTTTGATATTTCTGGGATTTGGAATACTTAAATTTTTTAATGGCATCAGTCCCATTGAATCTCTCGCAACACGCACAACGACTATACTGACTTTGGGTCTATTTTCAGGACATAATGCAATGGTATTTGTAGCAACGCTGGAATGTTTAATCGGATTATGTTTCCTTACCGGAATGTTTCTCCGGGTTGGTGTATGGCTGCTGGCGCTCCAGATGTTTGGTGCTATGTCTCCCTTATTAATTTATACAGCTGAATTATTTCCGGGACCATTACACGCTCCCACTCTGGCTGCACAATATATTATCAAAGATATCATACTGATTGCTGCAGGAATGGTCATCGCTGCAACCTGGACAGGTGCGCGTATTGTAGCCAAACCACAAACCATGCGAAGTTCATTATCAAAAAAGGTTTCGGGTGTATACCGGGGTTTAGAAACTGTTTCTTATAACAAGGTCTAGTACTTCTCTCACATAATTTACATTAATCCGAAATAAATGACACGATTGAAAAGCCATTAGTCTTTTAATCGTGTCATTTCAATATTATAAAAATCTCTTACTCTCCTGCCGGCTCACTCCTCTTTGCAAATTCAGCATCAATCAGATAAGCACCTTTCACAACCAACAGTTGGTTTTCAAAATTCTTTTTCGTCACAATTTCTACCAGATCATCCTTTGCTGCACTCCCGATTTCTACCGGAACACGACGGAATTCTTTTGGTTTTTCTTCCAAATAAATAAAACCGGTTTCTCCTTTTCTTACAACTGCTGCTGCCGGTACCATTATGGCCGGACGGTTTCCAGTTTGGATTTTAGCATTGACATAAGCACCAGGGACAAGTTTTGCTTCTTCTTCCCTGTCACTTACGTGCGCATGAACGGTAAGTGTTCTTGTTTCTCCTTCCAGCACTTTGCCCACTACTAATACCTTAGCCTTTATTGGTTTAGAATCATTGCTAATCTGCACAAGTACAGTCTGATCATTTTTTATTTTTGGTGCATCCTGTTCAAAAACGGTCAGGGAAATGTGCATATCACTTTTATCAGCTACTTCAAAAATTGGCTGACCTGCCGCCACTTCCTTTCCAAGATTAACATCCGTTGCTGCAATGTAGCCATTCACCGAAGAAACCACGCGGACAGACGGTGAAATGCCTTTTTTGATTAACGTTTCTGTTGACAAACCAAGAATTTTCAGCTTTGCTTCCAGCGATTGCAGCAGCGCTTTTGTTGAACGCTGGTTTGCCTGGGCAAGCTCAAAGTTTTTTCTTGCCCCAACATTTTCCGTGCTTAGCGTGCGCTGACGTTCCAGTTCTTTTTCCTGATAAGTAAGCTGACTGGCATTTTGGAGATAATCCTGCTGTAACTGAATAAACTCAAAACTTTCCAGTGTTGCCAAAAGCTGACCTTTGTGCACGAGCTGTCCGGGAAGTCCTTTGATATAGGTAATTTTTCCGCTTACCGGCAAACTTAAAGTAGCCTTATTCTGCGGTGGAAGCTCGACTATGCCATTGGCTTTTACTTCGTCACTGACCATTTCATTTTTTACCTGTCCTAGCTGAACACCGATTGACGCATATTGCTGTGGCGTTAAGGTAATTTGATCAATTTTAGAAGTATCAACAACTGTTTTCTTCTTCTCAACTTCTGCCTCGTCCGTCTTGCTTTCACAGGAAATTGCAGACAGGCAGATTGCAGAAAACAAGCCTAAGTACAACAATCCTTTTATAAAAATATCTTTAAAAGTTTTCATTTCAATAAGTGAATAATAATGTTGTTTGTTGCTGATGAGCGATACTTTCTATTAAATTTTTATTGTTCGCCGGTTATTTCTTCAATCCGGATCAGATTGAAATTATAATCCAGCACATTGATCAGGTATTCTTCCTGTAACTGATAAGCTTGCTGAATGGCTGCAAAAAATTCCAGATAACCCGATTCTCCTCCTTTATAAGTAGACAAAGCAGTCTGACGGATCAGATCAGCTTGTGGAAGTGCCTGTTCTTCGTAATATTTCAGGGTTGCTGCCAGATTCCGCTGCCGGGTTTCCATCATATCAAGTTCCGTATTCAGTTGCTCTTTGGCAGAAGCAAGCTGCGTTTCATTGACCTGCTCCTGGATTTTAGCCGACTGGATTCTTGCTTTTTGTGCCCTCGTAAAAATGTGAAAGGACAATCCGGCGTGAACCACATTGAAATTATTTTCCTTTGCAATAGACTGATTGATAATACCTACACGCCAGTCGGGCAAAGTATTTCGCTGCTCCAGCCGGGTTTGAAGCTGACTGTTAGTAATATTTTGCTGTAAAACGCCCAGAAAAGGATTAAGATCAGATTTTAAATTTGGGGTGATTAAAGTACCGGTAGTTCTTTTGAAAACACTATTGGTATCAATGCTGATGGTATCACGCGTGTGGAGCAAAAGGCGCAAAGAAGCATAATGAATCTGCTGTTCACGTTGCGAACTTCTGATCCGCTGCAGCAGATTTTGATACCTGCTTTCGGCAGTTACCTGTTCAAGCCTGTTGGTTTCGCCTGTTTTAAAGCGAACATCAGCAGCACGTGCCGACTGCTGATAAAGCTCACTTTGCTCCCGAAGGAAAGTGAGCAGCTTCTGATCATAAACAAGCTGATAATAAGCCCGTTTCACCTCATTGGCAAGTCGCCATTTGTCTGCACATAACTGATTTCTGGCACTTTGAACCGTACCTTCCGCCAGTTTTTTCTGGGTTTTATATACGCTAAGCGGCGAAAAAGACTGGATTGCCGTTGCGGTGTAATCATTATTCCGGGCCTGAGTCTGTCCGTATTGTACATCCACACTCGCTTTTGCCGGATTAAAGGATGCTCCTACCAAAGCTTGTTCTCTGCTGATGACCAGTTCCCCGGATCTGACCAGCAGGTTCTGGCTCGTTGCTTCCTGAATGGCCTGATCAAGAGAAACAACCCGCTGGGCCTCAGCAGACGGCATTTTTACTAAAAAGAAACATAAAGCAAGAAGTCCGATAACTATGGTATGATTCATTTTTTTTCTTCTTTCAACCCGTTCTTTTACCAGACTATACAAAACCGGAAGCACGATCAGGGTCAATAAAGTTGCCGTAATTAATCCGCCAATAACAACGGTAGCCAAAGGACGCTGCACCTCTGCTCCTGCCGAAGTAGATAAGGCCATGGGTAAAAATCCTAGAGAAGCCACACCGGCTGTCATGATCACCGGACGGAAACGTGCTTTAACTCCGGCAATAATCCGTTCCCGAAGTGACCCGACTCCTTCTTTTTCAAGCTGGTCAAAATAACTTATCAGTACAATCCCGTTTAAAACGGCTACACCAAAAAGGGCAATAAAACCAACCCCGGCGGAAATACTGAAAGGCATATCCCGCACCCACAAAGCCCAGATTCCGCCAATGGCAGAAAGTGGAACGGCCGTAAAAATGATCATGGCTTCTGTTAATCTTTTAAATGTAAAATAAAGCAGTACAAAAATCAGCAGCAACGAAATGGGAACGGCTATGGACAAGCGCTGACGGGCCTGCTGTAAATTTTCAAATTGTCCACCGTAAGAATAATAATAACCAGGTGTAAGCACCACACCTTTTTCGATTTCAGCTTTGATGTCATTCACGACACTTTCCACATCGCGGTTCAAAACATTGATCCCTATTGTGATTCTTCTTTTCGTATTATCCCTAGAAATTTGCGCCGGCGCTTCTTCATAGGTAATATCGGCAAGTTCACCCAAGGGCACAGCACCTCCGTTTGGAACCGTTACATATAAATTCCGTATGTCCTTCAAATCCGTCCGGTGCAATGTGTCCAGCCGGATCACCAGGTCAAACCGACGCTCACCTTCAAAAACAACACCGGCCGTTTCGCCCGCAAAAGAAGTTTTTATCAACTGGTTAATAGAAGAAATATCCAGACCATATTGAGCAAGACGCTCCCGGTGATAAGATGCTTTTATTTGCGGTAAACCCACAATCGGTTCAACGCGGCAGCTGGCCACGCCGGCAATGGGTTGGATCAGAGCGGCGCAATCGTTGGCATGTTCAAATAATTTATTCAGATCATCGCCATAAATTTTAACCACCACATCAGAGCGTGCGCCCGTGATCATTTCATTGGAACGCATCTGGATAGGTTGTGTAAATTCGGCCATTACTCCAGGCACTTCCCTTTCCAAAACCTTGTTCATTTTTTCGGAAAGTTCTTCACGGGTATGTGCCGAAGTCCATTCCGAACGGTCTTTCAGATTAATCATCTGGTCTGTCATTTCTACCGGCATCGGATCTGTTGGTACTTCGGAAGCTCCGATACGTCCTACAATCTGTCTGATTTCAGGAAAATTTTTAAGTAAGGAACGCTCCGCTTTCAACGAAGCCTGAATAGTTTCGGTCAATGAAGTTCCGGTAGGCATACGTAGGTCAATAGCAATATCTCCTTCATCAAGCTGCGGAATGAACTCTCCTCCCAAAGCCCCAAAAAGCATCACACTCCCTACGAGCAAAATCAGCGAAGCACCTACAATGGCTTTTCGGTAAGACAAAGCTCCCTGAATCAAAGGCTGATAAAAGCTGTATAATTTGTTGACCAGACGATCCGAAAAATTCTTTTCATTATTGATTTTGGATGAAAGAAATAAGGAGGAAGCCATGGGAACATAGGTGAATGACAGGATCAGCGCACCTAAAATCGCAAAACTTACGGCAAGCGCCATGGGCTGGAACATCTTGCCCTCAATGCCTGAAAGAGAAAGAATCGGAAGATAAACGATCAGGATAATGATTTGCCCGAAAACGGCAGAAGTAAGAATCTTGGAAGCATTAACCTGCACCGTATCATCCATTTGTCTTTGTGAAAGCTTATCGCCCGTCTTGAAATGGGTTTGCATATAATGCATTACTCCTTCCACGACAATCACTGATCCATCCACCAAAAGTCCAAAATCAATCGCTCCCAAACTCATCAGATTGGCAGACACCCCAAACGTATGCATCATACCGAAAGTGAATAGCATGGAAAGTGGAATAACCGAGGCGACAATCAGACCTGCTCTGAAACTTCCAAGAAGTAGGACCAGAACGAAAACAACAATCAACCCGCCTTCCAATAAATTATTCCGGACTGTTTTTATGGCCTTATCAATCAGCTTGGCACGATCAATAAAGGACTCGACTTTTACACCCTCGGGTAAAGATTTCTGAATTCTTGCCATCCGTTCCTTAATGGCTTTCACCGTACGGTCGGCATCTGCACCTTTCAACATCAGTATTACGGCGCCGACGGCCTCACTTTTTCCATTACGCGTCATTGCTCCGTAACGTACGGCATGGCCAAACTGAACGGTGGCAACATGGCTGACTTTCAGTGGAATACCATTAACACTTTTAATCACGATATTTCCGATATCATCCAGGCTTTTGACCGTTCCTTCACCCCGTATGAAATAGGACTGACTGTCTTTTTCCAAATAACTTCCACCGGAATTGCTATTATTTTTCTGAACCGCGGTAAATACATCGCCAATCGTGACTCCGGCAGCACGCAATTTTTCAGGATTGATACTAACTTCATACTCTTTCACATAACCGCCAAAACTGCTGACTTCGACCACGCCCGGAATGCCGGTAAGCTGTCGTTTTACAATCCAGTCCTGCATCGTTCGCAGCTCTGACAAGTCATAGCGGTTTTCATATCCCGGCTGGGGAACAAGTGTATATTGGTAAATTTCACCCAGTCCGGTGGTTATGGGCGCCAGATACGGAGATCCAAATTCTGATGGAATATCCTGAGCGGCCAGCGCTATTTGTTCTCCAACCAGTTGTCTGGCTTTAAGAATATCCATATGATCCACGAAAACAACCGTAATCACAGAAAGTCCAAGCCGGGAAACAGAACGGATCTCTTCAACACCTTGCACGTTGGTCAGACTAAGCTCAATGGGTGCTGTAATGTATTGCTCCACTTCCTGGGCAGCAAGCGCAGGTGTTTGTGTTAGTACCACAACCTGATTGGTAGTAATATCGGGAACCGCGTCAATCGGAAGCTTTGAAAGCGCGTAGATCCCCCAACTGATGAGACCTAAAACCATAAGGCCTACAATCAATTTATTCCGTATACTAAAACGGATAATTGAATCAAACATAAAAAAATAAGGTATCAACTGACTGCGGTGACAAACAAACGATACCTTTTGAAAACGGCTTTAAAAAGCTGATTTCCAGGTAGCCGAAGGCTATCAACAAGCAGTAAAATAAAAAATGAGAAGTACAGAAAGATATTAAATCAACCGAAATTTGGAGGATTTAACAGAGAAGAGTGATGTTGAAAAGAATAAAGATTATTCCACCAGAAAGTATTTTCCTCCTGATATTCAGTAATTAAAGGTTCTGAAAACGCAATAAAATAAAAATCAGTAATGACGTAGGAATGCAGTGAATGTCCGCTTAATGAAGGAAGTGATTCATGCTGGTGTTTTTCTGAGTCCGGCGCATTTTGTGCATGCTGTGAAGCAGTTGCATAGTGCATTTGCATAAAGGCCCAGAATGTAATCTGTCCCTGTGTCTCCTGCTTATGTTTTTCATAGTGCTCCATAAGCTGTGGCAACCGGCTCAGTTCCTCCCAACATTCCATGGAAGGCAAAAAGCTGCCAAGCAAAATATGAAAACTAAGTAAGCAGGCGTATATGCGTATCAAGGTAACTTGGATTATACTTGTCTTACGGATATTCAAAGATAGAATATTTTGCATGAAGTCAATTTTCACACTGAATAAATACAAAAAGAACTTCATATATTGAAAAACAGGATTACTTTGATATAAGAAATAAATATCATAGTAATCCTGTTCTCAGTCCTAAACGTTATACATTATATAAAAATGGAGCTTGCCTGAAATAGGTTGTATCCAAAAGCTGCTTTTCTAAAAAATCAGAAATGTCGGTAGTACTGATTTTAGCACCGGGGCAATCTTACAGATTTACTTCAACCGGAAAACATTCATCTGTATAATGGATTACCGGAAGCCTGATCAAAGTCCAGTCCACATTACTTTTAGCCAGCATTTCATAAGCCTTTGCACGGTCTTCATGAATCAGTGGAAAATTGCTTTTCATCCAGGCTGTGGCTGCTTTTACCGGTTCACTTTTCTTGTCAAAAGGAGTATCCACATTTACCCCGGCTACCAGAATATAGCGACGGATAGCATATTCCTCCATAGCCCGGATAATATTTTGAGTAGCACGACTTGCCACCATCGGTTCACCTGGCCTTTGCCCAATGGTACTGATTACGGCCTCACAGCCAGAAAGTAACCTGAGAATAGCTTCGTATTCCACAGCATCGCCCAGCACGATTTCAACACGAGGATTTTTAAGATTAAAAGCGAATGGATCAATTGAATTTTTATCCGTCTCCGGAATATTTCTAAGCAGGATTTTTAATTGATATCCTTTATTGATCAAATGGTTAACAAGATATTTACCTGTTTTTCCACCACCGCCAAGTACGGCTACTTTTATGTTTTTATTCATTTTTTACTTATAAAATATGGATTACACGATTTTTCATGTCGTTTTCGGTTGAGAAAACACAAGATTTGCAGAGGTAGGAAACCTGCTGCTGTTAGGTGCAATATTTTATAAAGAAATTTGAATGAGGTAAAGGTAACATTTTAAGCGTAAAAACCGGAACCCAACTACATGAATACAGGTTACTAAACTGGCTTATCCGCTCCAAATACAATGCCCGGGTTGCACAGTAAGCCCTGGCCGGTTACTTTTGAATCAGAAATCGGGAGTTGACCTGGGTAGAATAGAAATTATTACAGTAAAAAATATAGATCATGAGTCGCTATTTGCAAGGTTTTGAAAGTAATGAATGGAATGCTGAACTGATTGAAGTACTTGATCAGGCCGTCGGAATTTTATACAATAAAAGTGCAGGTGCTGAGTCCAGCGGTAAAATATCAGATGGCCCTGTAGGTTATGAATTAGCTGAAATGCCGGATCATGTCCTTACCAAATCTTTTGAAATCATAACATGTAAGGCCGCAGTGGGTAATGCTGCTGATGACCTGGCTGAAAAATTATACGATTCTTTTTATGCCTGGCTTATTGAAAAACAGGATGGAGAAGCATTAATTGAAGATTTTGAAGGCCCAAAAGATAAAATTCCGGTTTCTTATATTGTTACCAATGAGCCTTATTTTGTAGAACCTTTTAAAAATCTGGGGGTAAATTTTGATCTGAAGGCAGACGTGGATCCAAGATCTTCTGAAATGTTTGGAGAAGAGTTTTCACAGGAAGTAGTCTGGACGTTTACTTTTGAAGTAAGAATTTGTGCACCAGGTAATCATTGAGATTTTAATAGTTCCTAAGTAAAATTTCAGAGAAGTCAACACCGGGCATGCTCCTATTAAAAGTTGACTTCTCTCCTCTTTCCTCCGCTTGTAATGATCAGCAACTAACCCTATCAGATCTTTCCATGTTCGACCGCATCAATACCTACATCATCCGGCATGCTAATCTGAACGTCGAAGAACTTGCGTATTTCAATTCCATCCTTCAATTTAAATCCGTTCCTAAAAAAACGATTTTACTGCATGAGGGAGAAATCTGCAATTTTGAAGCGTTCATCAACAAAGGCTGTATCCGGATGTATTATATTGATGAAAACGGTTTTGAGGTAACACTACAATTTGCCATTGAAGATTGGTGGGTCAGTGATATTGCCAGCTTTCACGACCAGAAGCCCAGCAATATGTTTATAGAAACCCTGGAAGAATGCGAACTGCTGATCCTTTCGCCACAAACGAAAGAATTACTTCTATCCCATGTTCCGCAGCTGGAAAGAATGTTCCGGATTCTGGTACAAAGAAATCTTTCCGGCCTGCAAAGCCGGTTATTCAAAACCATTTCCACCAGTGCACAGGACAAATATCTGGATTTCATTAAACGTTATCCCACAATACCTCAGCGCGTTGCCCAACATTATATTGCTTCCTACCTTGGTATTTCTGCTGAATTCCTGAGCAAAGTCAGGACCAAACTTTCCAAAAAATAATTTTTCATTCTTCTACTTTCTTGTCCTGGTTCAATGTTTCGGCTCTGAGGATGCCGTTCCTTTGTAGTGTTAATTCACTTAGGCAAAAAGAATCATGGAAAGAAAAGATTTCATCCGCAAAGGCCTGATGGGCACAGGAATGTTCGTTGCTTCGGCATCCGTTGGCAATGTGATCAAAAATGATATTGATGAACTGAAAGAACTGGATGTTATTGGTTTTAACCACTTGCCCAATACAGAATCAAAAGTAAAAGCCAATACTGTTCTTCATAAAGCAGACACCCGCGGACATGCCAGTCATGGCTGGCTGGACAGTCACCATACCTTCAGTTTTGCAAATTATTATAATCCGGATCGTATGCACTTTGGTGTGCTTCGTGTTTTGAACGATGACCGGATTGATGGCGGAAAAGGTTTTGGAAGACATCCGCATGACAACATGGAAATTATCTCTATTCCGCTGGAAGGCGATCTTGAGCATAAAGACAGCATGGATAATGTAGCCATAATTAAACATGGCGATATTCAGGCGATGAGTGCCGGAACCGGAATTTTTCATAGTGAGTATAACAAGAATGAAGATAAGGACGCCCGGTTTTTACAGATCTGGTTATTTCCGAAATCAAAAAATATAACACCAAAATACGATCAGCTTTCTTTAAATGTAGAAGACCGGCATAACAATCTTCAGCAGATCTTATCGCCGAATCCTGACGATGCGGGAGTATCGATCAACCAGGACGCGTGGTTTCACATGGGAAAATTTGATAAGGATTTTACCACCGAATACAAACTTAAAAACTCTGCAAACGGTGTGTATGCCTTTGTTTTGAAAGGTGACATTACCATTGAAGAAAATGCACTGAACCAACGCGACGGATTAGGAATCTGGGATACAGACCACATTACAATCACGGCCAATTCACAGGATTCCGAAGTGCTTTTGATGGAAGTACCAATGAGTGTCAGCTAATAGCTGTTAGCATTTAGCTATTAGCTTTATAGCACAATCCCTAGATTTCAACTATTAAATCATTTTTGTTTCGGCTGAAATGCCGGAAGTACCATACTAACCGCTAACGCCTAACAGTTAATAGCTTAAATCCAATGAGTCATATTAAAATAGCAAACACAAAGCACGATGTGCTTGATATCATTAAAAACAGATGGAGTCCGCGTTCCTTTTCTGATAAAGTCATTTCAGAAAAAGACTTACATACGATATTTGAAGCTGCCGGCTGGGCTGCCAGTGCCAATAATGAGCAACCGTGGCAGTACTATTATGCTTCTAATGGCAATGAAGGATTTGTTCAGATAGCGGATAGTTTGTTTGGTGGAAATAAAACCTGGGCGGAAAATGCCGATGTGCTGGTCGTAGCTGTTGCACGTAAAACGTACGAAGCTAATCAATCAGAAAATGTTACGGCTTTGCATGACCTGGGTATGGCCAATGCGCATCTACTTCTTCAGGCTTCTCATTTAGGCATTTACAGCCACATGATGGGCGGTTTCGATCATACAAAAGTTTCGGATGTGCTGAGTTTAACAGATAATCAGGAAGTTGTTGCCATCATTGCGCCGGGTTATCTGGATGAAGCGGATAAACTGGAAGAGCCATTTAAAACAAGAGAACTTACACCACGTGTGCGCAAACCTTTGAGTGCGTTTGTATTTTCAAAAAACAAATAACAGAATGGAAGCTGCGAAAATAAATATTCTGGTTATTGGCAGACATCAGGAAATTCTTGAAACTGTTCTGCGCATCATTAACAAAAGTGAAAACTGGATAGCTCAGGGTACCCAGACAGACGAAGAAGCAATTTCATTATTTGATCAGCAAAAATTTGATATCGTGCTTCTTTGCGGCGGTATAGCTGAGGAATCCGAGGCCGCGCTACGCACTGTTTTCACTGAAAAAGACCCTGAAATTATTATCATTCAACATTATGGCGGAGGAAGCGGATTGTTGAGCAATGAAATTATGCATGCCTTGTCTCAGCATCCCTCTTCACAAAATCCGGTTTCCTGATTTTTCTTGTCCCAGTTCAATGTACAGGGCGTGCAATCTTCGGAAATTTGTATAACAAAAAACAAAACAATCATGGAAAATCAAATCTTAGGTCTGCATCATATCACTGCCATCGCAGGAAACGCAAAACGTAATCACGATTTTTATACTCAGGTATTGGGTTTAAGATTAGTTAAAAAGACTGTCAACTTTGATGATCCGGGTACATACCATTTTTATTATGGTGATGAAGTGGGATCAGCCGGCACCATCCTAACTTTTTTCCCTTGGGAAGGCACAGCACAAGGCCGTACCGGAACGGGTTTGGCAACGGATATAGGTTATTCCGTACCCAAAGGAAGTCTTGATTTCTGGACAGATCGCTTTACACAGTTTAAAGTAAAACAAGGCAATAAAGATGAAAAATTCGGTGAGTTGTATCTTCCTTTCCAGGATCCTGACGGTTTGAAAATCAACTTGATTGAATCAAAAACTGAGGATACGAGAAAACCGTGGGAAACGGCGGATGTAAAAGCGGATGTTGCTACCAAAGGATTTCACAGCATCGTATTAACACTGAAAAATATAAAACCTACTGCCGAAATTCTGACTGATATTTTCGGATATAGATTATTGGAGCAGGAAGGAAACCGATACCGTTTTATTACAGATGCTGTTGAAAATGCAGCGATTGTCGATTTGATCGAATCACCCAATGAAGAACGTGGATACAACGCCGGAGGTACCAATCACCACGTAGCTTTCCGTGTGAAAGATGATCAGGTTTTGATGGAATTCCGTGAAAAAATAGCCCGTAAAGGTTTGAATATTACGCCAAAAATTGACCGTGATTATTTCTTCTCTTTGTATTTCAGAGAACCAGGTGGAGTCTTATTTGAGCTTGCATCCGAAAATCCGGGATTTGCTATTGATGAAACTGTTGAGAACTTAGGCAGCAGTTTGCAATTGCCAAAACAATATGAATCATCCCGTGCGGAAATCGAAAAAATATTGCCAAAGTTGGTTTAAGATCGTTTAAAGGTTAGTGCAATGGACAAAGATTCTTATGTCCATTGCATTATATCAAACGAATTTTTCGAACCTATTAATCAGAAGATCATGCATACTAAAAAAATAATTACCGCAGGAAAATCACTTGATGAAGCAGAAAAAGCGCTGATCATGATTCATGGCCGCGGTGCAAGAGCAGAAGATATTTTATCGCTTTCATCACATCTTAATGTGAAGGATTATGCTTTGCTAGCACCGCAGGCTACCAACAATACCTGGTATCCGACATCTTTTCTGGCCGTACCCTCTCTAAACGAACCGTGGTTATCTTCTGCTTTGCAGATTATTGATGAAGTGGTAAATGACGTGGTTGCAAAAGGAATTTCACGGGAGAATATTTTCTTTGCCGGGTTTTCACAAGGCGCCTGTCTGACGCTGGAATATGTTACGCGAAATGCAAATAAATACGGCGGCGTGGCAGCTTTTACCGGCGGATTAATCGGTGATAGGATTTATGCTGAAAATTATTCAGGTGACTTTGCAGGAACGCCCATCTTTATTGGTACCAGCAATCCTGATCCTCACGTTCCGGTTACACGCGTGAATGAAACGACGAAAATACTGGAATCCATGCATGCTGATGTATTTGAAAAAGTGTATCCGAATATGGGACATACGATCAGTCATGATGAAATTGAGAAAGCTAATCTGCTTGTTTTTAAGAAGTAGGATGTAAAAAGTAATTTGTAAGATGTGAAATGTGAAATGTAAAGAGCTATGAATAAAAGAAAAGCCTCTAACTACTATGGTGATTAGAGGCTTTTCTTTTTCTTATATTCTAGATTTATTTCGCATTTTGCTCATCATCAAAATCATAGCCTAGCGAAAACACATATCGCAGTGAAATCCCGAAGGTTAATCCGGTCCCATCGGATTTGATAACGGACGACTGCGTTTGCCTTCTATTCACATAATAGGCCAGATCAGTAGTAACAGAGTTACCAAATCCCCAGCGCTTTCGACCATACAAACTGATATCAATAACCTTTGCCACCTTAATAATGTACTCGGCAGAAGCATCAACGAAGGAGGTCATTCTTGTATTGGTACGCGTGTCACTGGTCATCATCAGCGTGTCCGGTGCTAAATTTGAACCTCTGCCGGAGTATCCTTCAAATTCCAGATACTCTTTCTGCTTTCCTGAATTAGGTACAATACCTGCACCCGCGCTGATCCAGAATGCCGAACGGCGCACGCATGAATTTGACTTGCCAAACAGCATCCTGCGTTTTACCCGCATGGCCATACTGTTTTTATCATTAGACAATTTATATTCTAATGGATCATATCCACTGATGACCAATCGGTTGTAAATAGGCACCCGTGCATATTCAAATTCAAAAGTCCATTTTTCCTGATTTACCCAGCCCAATGAAGCACTATATCCCGACTTTCCTGCTGTCCGTGTATCCACCAATCCCTGAAAGGTATTACTGATCGAATTTTTGTCGGTTCCAATAAAACCATCAATTCCTACATACCACCGGTTACGGATATTCACTTTCCCGTATTTTGCTAAAAGTGCTTCTGTTTTACGTTTTTTGAAATTATTTACCTTCGGCTCGACAGGATCAAAAAGGGGTTTAACAAAGGCTGAATCAGGATTGTAATACTCTTCGTTACTCTGGGCAGCAGCAATATGGGTGCAAACAACAAATAAGAAAAGGGTATAAATTGTTTTCATTAAAAACGGTTCTGACTTCACTTAGCTTTACGCTAAGTAAATCAGAACCGTGGCAGGATACAAAAATTTGATATAATCTTATTTAACAACCGGAAAAGCCACAATCCTTACTTTGGTAAAGCCATAAGGAACCAGCACAATTTTTTCCGTTTTTTCATCTACTTCTCCCCGGTAAATTCCTGTCCGGTCACTTACCGGCTGCCGGCCCAGGCCATCTACAACCTTCCAGTTTGGGATTTTCTTTGCAAAAGCTGTTATTTCAATCGGAGCATGAGCCAGATTCCAGATAAATTTTCCGGAAACTGGTTTTACCTCTACGGTCAGGTTTTTTGCCGGATCTTTAACAATGCTTTCCAGTAATCCGTAATTCCAGTCTGATTTGGGATATACACTAAAATAATCTCCCTCGTTTTTCTGGTTTCCTTTTTCCCATTTTTCTTCCAGTTTCAGCGCATAAACCAATGGCCCACGTTCAATCGTCCTTGAATTTTTGCCCCAGTTTGAAGTGATCATTTCCATTGGGAATTCCAGTATTAGCTTGTCATTATTTTTCCATGTTCTGTTCAAAGTGATAACCTGACCACCCTTTTCCTTTTTCAATTCTTTGCCGTTCAGCATCAAAACAGCTTCTTTACACCAGGATGGAATTCTCAGCTGCAAAGGAAAGGCAACATCTCTTTGTGTGATAAATTCAAAACTGATTTTATCTTCAAACGGATAAGTTGTTACTTCTTTAATCGTAATTTCCGAATTACTTTCCCCAACTTTCGCAGTTAATTCATTGGGACTAAATTCCAAAGCAGCCAGTCCTTTTTCAGCCGTTCCATACCAGAGATGACTTGCAAACTTGGTCCAGCCCTGGTGCATATTGGCCAGACAGCAGGTATAACCACTTCTCATGCCCAGGACATTGTTCATTTCTCTTTCAAAAGGCAACGAAAAATCGAAAACGCCCCTGCTGATCTGTACCTGATTAGCAATCTGGAAATATTGTTTGGCATTATAATCATCTGTTGTTTGCGTTGGCAATGCATTGAAAGTCATTCTTTCCAGCGCATCCATATAATGAATGTCACCGGTTATGCCAATAATTTCTTCGAGTGAAAACATTGCTTCCGTGATCGTGCAAAGTTCAACGCCCTGGGTCGGCGCGTTACCATGAATATCTTCATCACCGGAAAAAACACCCATGGGAAGCCCGTGTAGCGTCATCAAATCATTAAAACCAGTTTTGAGCTGTTTTAAATATTTTGGGTCCTTTGTGCGCTGATAGTTCATGGATGGAGACTTTAAACCCATTGCCACATTCACCGCATGTCGGCGCATCCAGTGGTCATCGTTCTGCTGCGTGGCTGCCTGAATGGCCCAGTCTCTGCTGCCAAACCATTCGCTCCATGGATACGATTGAGATTCAATCAGGTTTGAAAGTTCAATCAATGATTTATCGTGATTGATACTGTAAAGCCATTGCGCAATCATGATATTGTCCGCTCCCCGTGACTCTGCCCATTCCGACCATTTATTAATCGGACAGCGCTTTAAAGATTGAAGCTGATACCTGAAAAATTTAGTCATAAAAGGAATAACCCGCTGATCATTCGAAGCTAAATAATACTGACGCATTACTTTCAGCATCACCATTTTAGGCCACCAGTCCTCTCCTGCCGCACAATTGTCCGGTGTTATAACCATATTCTGTTCATGTTCTTCTTTGCTAACCGGACCAAAATATCCGGATGGACGCTGGTTGTCAATTGTCCAGTTGATGTATCGTAAAACTTTATCCTTAAGCGTTTTATTATCCAAAAGGTAAGCCAGCGGAACGGCACCGTCGAGCCAGTAAGGTGTTTCTTCCCAGCCGTCTCCATTACCGCCCAGCCAGCCATTATCATCTTTTACTTTGGCATATACCTCATCCAGATGCCCCGTAGTTCCATCCCGCATAATTTCCAGCTGATCCAGCAACCAGCCTTTAGGCTTAATTGCCGTTAACGGAAGCTGATGGTAAGGCTGGGATTGAAGGAAAGATGCAGGTGGTTTTTGTGCGTTGGTTTTAAATGATGTGATGTACAAGGAAGTAAACAACAATGCATATCCGGCAATTCTTTGTAAGGTGATTTTTACAGTCATTGGTAAAGATTTAGTTAACCTCTAAATAAAGACCGGTTAATGAATTCTTTACTTTCTTATCATTTATTGAATTAGATTGAGAGCTGGTAGAAGCTTTTAAAATTTATAATCAAAAAAATGTCCTTCAAATATCGAATGAAGGACATTGCTTATAAGTAATTTTATTTTATCAAACTTTTCTAATTAACAAGTTAATTCAACACCAAAATCCCTGCACCCTTACCGTATCACAAGTTCCTTTTTTGAGTTCTTTTCTCAAATGTGTACAGCTTGGGATGTGACCGGCTACGTAAACAGTTGCCTGGTTAAAATCATTATTTCTTGCCCAGTTGGTTAAGGCATGAAAACCACCCTGATCTGTCTGAACAACGGGTTGTATATTCCAGTTGAAATATTCCATAAACTCCATCCGGTGACTTTCCTCTTCAATGGCGATTGCACCTTTGATGTCTTTTGAACCAGCCAGCTGCTGCAAAGCCAAAAAATGTCCGATGGTACTCATATCACCCAAAACGATCATATTTCCTTCATCAGCCGGACGGTGCATGGTAGCGCCAACGCCAACGTACGTTACTGTATCCCCTGTTTTTAGCGAACGAACCCAGTCACGTCCGGGACCATCCTGTAAGGCATTGATATACAGTGTACAGGTTCGGGTTTCGGCATCCCATCCTGCGGGCGTATAGTCGCGGAATACTCCGGGAGCAACTTTGACTTTCATGTGCTGAACACGGTTCCAGCCCGACATGTCCAGTGCTGGAAAATGAACATCCAATTCATAAAACGTGGCAGGATTCCAAGCTCTGATAGCCAGTATAGTTCCTTCTTTTGCTAGTGCATTTTCAAATAAAGTAAGCGCTGTTTGTTTAAGAATATTCATGATTATGGCTATTGGTGTTAATAATTAGATCCTGGCAATCAAGTATAAACGGGTAGACGAAACAGTTTTTATTTTACTTTATTTTTAAACAAAAAATAAGTCAAAAAAAATTTGTCGCCGTTCTTGATTGCTGATACAAAGCAACACAGGAAATAGAATAACAGAAATAGAGAAAGACCGGTAATTGTTGGACTATTTGCGGTATTCTTTACGAAAGGCTGCTGGATAGATGCCGGTAACCTTTTGGAATAAACGGGAAAAGTAGGTAGGATCTGTATATCCTATTTGAAAAGATATTTCTTTGATATTCAAGTCAGTATAATACAAAAGCCTTTTTGCTTCCATAATCACTTCACGCTGAATCCAGTAACTAACCGTAAAACCGGTTGTACTTTTAAAAACTTCGTTTAGATAAGACGGTGAAATACTTAACGCTTCCGCATATTCAGCAGGACTTTTCATGGTTTTAAAATTTTTTACAACCAATTTCTTAAAAGTATTGCTAATACTAACAGGCCTTGAATTTTCCTGAATATGCTGCTGTTGATGCTGATCAAAAATCATGGCAAAAGTACCTGCACAAACCTGAATCATAGAGCGAAGTACTGCCGGCTCAAAAGATAATTCTTCCGGATTACTGACCATGGCAAATAATAGTTTAATGGATCTATGAAGCATATCCGCCATCTTCTCACTAACAGGAACAGGCCGGGGGTGTGTCATATAATCTTCAAAAACGGTCCGGTATGTCTCTTCCAGGGAAGTAAGGTCTGTCGCAATAAACCAGCCCGTACCATTGTAGGTACCATCCGAATGATGAACCTGTCCTGGTAGAAGACAAAAGACTACACATCCCTCAAATGTCACTTCCTGAAAATCCACCATCATCCGGTTGTTGCCGCTTTGCTGAAAGATAAAGATGTAATGATCATCACGATGCACGCCAATACTGGTAGCATCAGCAGATTTCATACCGTCAATCCTGTGAATTTCCAGGCCAAGATCGGTACGATCGCTTAACGAATGAAGGGGAATAGCTGGATTTTTCGACATTGTTAAAATAGTTATTTCCTGAGCTTAACAGCCCTGTCAAGTATGTCCGTCGATTGCAGAATTTTATTTTTCAGATAGTAAGGATATTCCGGATTAGCTTTCAAAAACGTTTTGGCAATATCAGCTGCTTGTTGATCAGAATGTCCTGAAAAAGTACTTTGCAACCATCGCTGAGGAAAGAAAATATCTCCTGTAAGCTGTACTTCCTGTAAAAGATCCAGTGACGGCTTTAAATAGTTAACAGCATTTTTTGCGCGTAACGGATGATGCAAATAGCCTAACGCTTCCAAAATCCAGGCTTCATGTTCGCGGTTTTCTGCTTTTTTAAGTGATTCGAAAAAGGCATCGCGCACCGTTTGATCCTGACTTAAAACTGGAATAACAAATTGCATTTTTGCCTTTCTATCCGGATTTTTAGTCTTATTCAGCTGTTCTTCCAGAATTGCTTTTCCGTCTCCTTTCCCTTTCAAAGCAAGTTCATAAGCCAGCGTTATTTTATCGTCTTCGGACAAAATAAGATCCTTTACTTTCAGTTTCTCCGTCCATAAACTTTCCACTTTCTTTAATCCATCTTCCGTCATAGCTATATTTCTAAAAGCTCTGAAATAAGAATTTTTCATGCCTTTATCAGTCGTTGTTTCCAAAAGCGCCCATAACTCTCTTTCAGCACGCTCCTGATTCCGGCTGCGTTGCTGATCTGTTAAAAAGGTCCACCAGATCGTTTGGATATTGCCAAGTAAATAATCCGATATCAACGCATTTTTTTCTTTGGGTAAAACATTGATCAGGGCATTCATATACTGTTCCGGCGCCTCACCATCGCCTCGTAAAAATCCTTCCCACAGAGAAACCAGAATAGAACCCCGGAACACCGGATCAGCAAACATGGTGTCTTTACCGGAATTATAGTTTTTCAGAAAATAATCTTCCGAAACTGAATCCATTTTAAAATAACCGTAACCGGCCCCATCTGCATTCGGGAAAATCATAGCCGGCAAATCCGGTTTTCTTATGCTTTGGGGAGTACCGCCACTATTTATTTTCACATTGCCTTCAGCGAATAATTCTTTCCAGTTGATTGATAAAGGTTGTTGCCAGACTCTTGCGGAAACCGAATCTTTTTTCTGCTGAATCAAAATTTCATCCTTGTCTCCTACCAGTTCGTATTCAGGCATGCCCGGCGTTTTCACCCAGACATTGCTCCATGCGGCAATATCTTCCGGACTTCTTTTATCAATGATCCCTATCAGATCATCCCACCGTGCATTACTGAAAGAAAAAGTTTTCAGGTATTCACGCAGACTTTCCTGCATCAGGTTTTCACCAATTTTCTTTTCCAGCTGGCGCATGACAATCGGCGCTTTCTGGTAAATAATTCCGCCATAAAGGGTTCCGGCATTTTTAAGGTTACCGAGTTTTTGCAGGATTGGATTTGTGCCCGTGCTGCGGTCTACATCGTAAGCGCCAGGATAATGTGCAAGCAGAAAACGAAGATTATGGTTGATTTCAGGAAAACTCGGATGTACAATTTTCGCAGCCATAAAATTGGCAAAAACTTCTTTGAGCCACACATCATTGAACCAGTCCATTGTAACCAGATCACCAAACCACATGTGTGCGGACTCATGGGCAATCACGCTGGCTCGTGCAAGCTTTCTGTTTACAGGAGCATTTTCATCCAAAAAAAGTGAGGATTCATTGTAAAAAATAGATCCCGGATGTTCCATTCCACCATATTGAAAAGAGGGAATCAATACAAAATCAAATTTGCCAAATGGATATTTAATAGCAGTATATTCTTCCAGCCAGGCAACTGACTTAGCATGCAAACTGAAAACTTCATCGCTATTCCGTTTCACTTTCGCAGTATCAGTTTCACGATAATACATCGTCATGGCTCTGCCTCCGATTGTTTTTGTTGCTTTGAAAAATTTACCCGCTGCAAAAGCAAACAGGTAAGAACTGATCGGTTTTGTTTTTTCAAAATGATAAATATTCTGCTCACCGGACGTTGTCTTCTCTTTCAACATACCATTGGAAACGGCTTCCCAGGATACAGGTGTTTTTAAAGTTAGCGTGTAAGATGCCTTTAAATTGGGTTGGTCAAAAAGCGGAAAACAGGTTGAAGCACGGTCCGGCACAAAGAGCGTATACAAATATTCCTCATTCCGGTTTAAAGAAAGATCTCCCGCTGTAAAAACGATTTCAAGCTTGTTTTTCCCTTTTACCAGCTGATCCGGATTGATGACAATATGCTCATTAACAAACATATAATTAATACGCTCACCCTCTTTTTTTATTGAAAGCACATGTGCACTGTCTATACTAAAATCCAGTATCAGCGCAGAGTCCAGTGAATTTAAGTTAAATGTAATGATCTGTTTACCTTTGATAGCCTGGCTTTTCTGTGCCGGAATATCAAGCTCAACAGCATAATGTATACTGTCGATCGTTTTTTTCCGGTATTCATTTAACGCAAAAGAAACGCCTTTTTCCGGCACTTTTTGCTCTGACTTTTTACAGCTTACATTCATCAGCATGATACTGGTTAAACACAAAAGAAGGTAGCGGATTCGCATAGAGTAATAGCGTTAAGTTCTAATAAATATTTTTTGTTTGCCACGGATACACGAATTTTCACGAATATTATTCGTTAAATGCAGACAGGTCTTAGTGCTTATTCGTGCATTCGTGGCCAGCTTACTTTTCCTTCAATAAAATAAATTGTGTCCGCTGATTATTTTTTAGTCCGGGATTATCATCCGTTACCAACACAATCTGACGCTTTCCGTTATCATCCGGCCACCACGACATGCCTTCCAGGTTATCTACCGTGAAAGGAAAATGGTCATTAAAGTCGAAAGAAGGATTTTTGTCTTTTTTCAGTTGTGATCCGTCCACGGTAGCCTGCCATATTTTGGCTTTGATCTTCTTAGTACCTTTTTCATCATAACATCTTTCTAAAACCAGAAGCTGGTTTTCATCCATTGCCAGTATCTCAGAAATTCCACCCCGCTGTTCGGTAGCAGACAAGGGACAACCACTCCGGTCAATGACATAACTAAATGAAGAAGGGCCGCTATACCCGGATTTTTTCCTTTCATATTTCCAGAAGTGAATCGTGTCATTGCCAACTTCCGTCTCCCCCTGCCACCCTGCTTCCGGCGCTATCCAAACGGCTCCGCTATCCGTAACTGCAATGGCTTCAATACCTTTATTATCCGCAGGGAGATGCATGGGCGGAATCAGGTAATTTGATGGAAATGAATCGTAATAACTGACATACGTGGTGGTATCGCTTGTCTCTTTGTTCGGTTTGTATTCGTTTTCAATGGCAAACAGAAAAGTGGATGTACGAGGATCAAAACGTATAGCTTCAAACCAGTAACCTGTCTTTTTAGCTACGGCCAGGTGCTGTCTTTTTTCAAAGTCATGAATGTTTGTGATGCTGTCAAAAATAAAATAATTGCCCCGGTCACTGGCCAGATGCCACTGCTTTTTGGAAGGAATGTATTCAATACCTGAAATTCCGTGTAAAACTCCAGCCGGCTTTTTAGCCAGAATAGCCGTATCAGCTAAGGTAAATTTCAGTGATTGTGCCTGGGCAAAATGAAAACAAAAACAGGTAAGCAGGATCAAAACTAACTTCTTCATTCAGAAAACTCGTTTTTTGAGGAGCAGACAAAAATAGTACAGATACGGCAGATAATGCCGAAATATAAATAGGAGTTTGATAAATCTGCTAAATTGCATGTCATGACAATAAACTTATCAACCTGCGATACATGAAATACTTTTTGCCGGCAACACTACTCCTATTATTCGTTATATCCTTTTCCTTAAAAGCACAAAAATTAGGTCCGCTTACCGTTGAAAAAATTATGCGTGATCCTAAAATGTGGCTTGGTACTTCTCCGTCGGATATTTACTGGTCAAGTGATTCCAAAACCATTTATTTTAAATGGAATCCAGAGAAAAATCTATCCGATTCTCTTTACAGCTATTCACTGACAAACAAAAAAATCAGTAAAGTTTCACTGGCAGACCGCAAAAAACTTCCGGCAAAAGAAGGTGAATTTAATCGTGATCATTCTCTGAAAGTCTACGAAAAAGGTGATGATATTTTTTTAATAAGTTTTAAAGATTTCACGATTCGTCAGCTTACCAATACAGTGGAGGAAGAATCTGATCCGTTGTTCAGCGGAGATGAGAAAAGTGTTGTTTTTGAGAAGGAAAATAATCTTTTCAGCATAAACCTTGAAACCGGATTACTGACCCAGCATACCGATTTTAAAACCGGAACAAAAAAAGCAGATGCAAAGCAAGGCCCAGAAGAAAAGGTTTTGAAACAAGAGCAGCTGGCGCTATTTCAGGTTTTAAAAGAACGAAAAGAGAAAAAAGATCTAGGTAAAAAGATTGATAAAGCTGAAAAACCTGCCTATCCGAAAGAAATTTATCTGGGAGAAAAACGTGTTCAGAATCCGAAAATCAGTCCGGATGCTCGTTTTATAACCTATCAGCTGGCGAAATCTGATAAGTCTTCTAAAAATACCATTGTGCCAAACTATGTAACAGAATCCGGTTATACCGAAGACATTACCAGCCGCACGAAAGTAGGAGCTCCTGCAACAGATTATGAATTTTGGGTTTATGATGTCAAAAAAGATACAACACGTAAACTGAGCGTCAAAAATATTCCCGGAATCACAGACCAGCCTGATTATTTGAAAGATTATCCAAAACAGGATACTGCCAAGGTCAAAAAGGAACGTCCGGTCTTTATTAGCAGTCCTTCGTGGTCAGACAATGGAAAAAACGCAGTCGTAGTAGTGAGATCGATGGATAGCAAAGACCGTTGGATTATGGCGTTGAATCCGGATTCTTTATCCCTCCACCTGCTCGACAGACAGCGCGATGAGGCCTGGATTGGTGGTCCGGGTGTGGGAGGTTATGCCATGAGTTCGGGTGAGATGGGCTGGATTAACGATCACACTCTCTACTTCCAAAGCGAAGCCAGCGGTTATTCTCATTTGTATACGGTTGATGTAATTACCGGCAAAAAAACGCAGCTAACCGACGGCAAATTTGAGGTTCAGAAAGTACAGCTTTCCAAAGATAAAAAGTCTTTTTATTTAACTACCAATGAAGTAAATCCGGGCGAACAGCATTTTTATCATATGGCCGTAACTGGTGGAGTACGCACGCGAATCACACAGGCTGTTGGTGCAAGTGAGGTGACACTTTCACCGGACGAAAGCAAGCTGGCTATTCGTTTTTCGGGAAGTAACAAGCCTTGGGAGCTTTTTGTGATGGACAACAGACCAATGGAAAAGCCGGAACAAATTACAAAGTCAACCTCAGCTGAATTCCAGTCTTATCACTGGAGAGAAGCAAAACTGGTAACATTTAAGGCTACGGATGGAGCAGATGTTTATGCAAGGGTTTACGAACCAAAAAAATCAAACGGGCGTGCCGTCATTTTTGTTCACGGTGCAGGATATCTGCAAAATGCACACAAATGGTGGAGCAATTATTTCCGGGAATACATGTTTCACAACTTGCTGACTGATCAGGGCTATACCGTTCTGGACATGGATTACCGGGGGAGCGCGGGTTATGGCCGTGACTGGCGGACAGGCATTTACCGGTTTATGGGAGGCAAAGACCTAACGGATCATGTGGATGGCGCTAAATGGCTGGTCAAAAAATATGGTGTTGACAAAAATAAAATCGGTATTTATGGTGGCTCCTATGGTGGGTTTATAACGTTGATGGGACTATTTACAACACCGGATGTTTTTAAAGCAGGTGCAGCCCTGCGCCCTGTTACAGACTGGGCAGCTTATAATCATTCTTATACAGCCAATATTTTAAATGAGCCGCAATCCGACAGCATTGCCTACCATAAAAGTTCACCTATTTACCATGCAGCCGGTTTGAAAAATAATCTTTTAATTTGTCATGGCATGGTTGACGTTAATGTTCATTATCAGGATGTTGTACGCTTATCACAGCGTTTGATCGAACTTGGTAAAAACAATTGGGAACTGGCCTCCTACCCGATGGAAGACCATGCCTTTGTGGAAGCATCCTCCTGGACAGACGAGTACAAACGAATTTTAAAATTGTTTAATGAAAAACTTAAATAGACATTATTTCAAGCTGATAGCGCTGGAACATAACTCTTTGTCTTTGTCCCTTTTCCCTCTTTGTTCTAACTTTGTCACATGGAAACTACCCGAGAACTAAGACTTGCCGTATTGATTGATGCTGATAATGTGCCTTATGCCAATGTAAAAGGTATGCTGGAAGAAATTGCCATTTATGGAACACCTACGTTCAAGCGGATTTACGGAGACTGGACCAAACCAACTTTATCCGGCTGGAAAACAGTATTGCTTGAAAACGCGATTACACCAGTTCAGCAGTATAGCTACACCACAGGTAAAAACTCTTCGGATTCTGCCCTGATCATTGATGCGATGGATATTCTTTACACGGGGAATGTTGATGGATTCTGCATCGTTTCCAGTGACAGCGACTTTACGAGACTGGCCACCAGGCTTCGTGAAGCAGGCATGAAGGTATTTGGCATTGGAGAAAAGAAAACGCCGTCTGCTTTCATAGCGGCTTGTAATAAATTCATTTACATTGAAATCCTGAAAAAGGAAGTCAAAGCTGAAGTACCGATGCTTGAAAATTCAAAATCGGTCCCGGCAACAAAAGAAGAGGTGACTCCGGTTGCTAAAATTGACAAAGGACTGATCAAATTAATTTCTGAAAGCATCAATGATATCGCGGACGAAGACGGCTGGATATTCCTGGGCGTACTGGGTAATATGATCCTGAAAAAACGGCCGGAGTTTGATCCCAGAAATTACGGACACAAAAAACTGCTGGACTTAATCCGCTCGATTAAAACGATTGAAGTAGATGAACGGCATTCCGGAAAAAATAATATTTCTCATTTTTATGTGAAGGTGAAATAGATAAATCCTTCACCCAGCGGTCCGGTGAGTAATTAAAAAACATTGTTGTCTTATATAAAGGCAATATTAATTTTCACCTCATTCCAAAATCAAATGAAACAATTTTCTTGCAATAATATCAGTCGTCTGCTTTCTATTTCCCTCCTAAGTGTAGGATTAATTACTTCCGCTTATGCCCAGGTTGGTGTAGGTCCCAAGCCGCCAAAAGATGCGGAAGTTTTTATGGATGGATCGCGCAAAATGCTGGATGAAAAATGGACGTACTGGAAAGGTCCTCGTTTGAAAGCGGAGCTGCCTATTAAGTGGACAGTCGTAAAGGATCCCGTTGATAAAGGAACAGTTATCAATTGCTTCGATCCGTCTGCGACAGGTGGATTGTATGGCGCGGCTGATATTGTTACAAATAAAGAATTTCGTGACTTTCGCGCTCATGTGGAGTTTTTTATTACCAAAGAAGGCGGCAACAGCGGTGTTTACCTTCAGAACCGATACGAGATCCAGGTACTTGACGGAGATACCACTTCGCATGGAATGGCTGCGATCATCAATGAAACAAAATCTCCTTATGATGCTTATAACGGCGTAGGCAAGTGGAACGCGTATGACATCAATTTCAGAGCCGCGCGTTTTAAAGATGGAAAACTGGTGGAAAAACCCTTGGTAACGCTTTATTTCAATGGTAAAAAAGTACATACCAACCATTCCATTACTCAGGTGTGGGGCGGTCCGAATTCAGGAATTGATGGTGGAAATGATGGTGGAAAAGGAATTACAGATGTACCGGGCGGATTAAAATTACAATCAGAAGGCCATAATGTATATTTCAGAAATATATGGATCAAAACAGAAGATATTCAAAAAGCTGATACCAATTTTTAGGTAAATAAAATAAGAATCTTTCACGCACTTCATACGGATTAATTTAAAATTCAGGAAATTCATTAACCAGTTTATGCTGGTCGTTATAAGTAATCCACATTATCCCAATATGGGATAATGTGGATTTTGCTTTTAACTACTTTCTCTTGCAAGGTATTTCAAAAAACCATTTTTTTATATCGCATTCCAGCCAGATAAGAGCTATTTTATAGGCCGAAATTTTATAATCTATATTCTGGAATATCTTCCCGATCTATGGCATGATACTTGTCTTACATACTATATTACTCAACGAACCTTCCATCATAAGAACCTACATGCATTGAAACTGTATATAAAGTACATGGTAAGTATTCGCTGCAAAATGATTGTGCAGCAGAAATTAAATAAACTTGGATTGCATTACTGTACCGTCGATCTGGGAGAAGTCGATGTGAAAGAAAACATTACCTCCAAACAGCGTGAACAGCTAAGAATCCTTCTATTGAAAGCAGGCCTGGAACTGATGGATGACAAAAAAGCAGTGCTTATAGAACGGATTAAAAACGTCATTATCGAAATGGTTCATTATTCGGAGGAGGTTCCGAAGGTAAAAAACTCCGATTTTATCAGTGCAAAATTGAATCATGACTATACGTATCTGGCCAATCTGTTTTCAGAAGCAACAGGAATAACCATAGAGCAATACATCATTGCACATAAAATCGAACGGGTTAAAGAATTTCTTCTTTATGATGAACTCAACCTCACTGAGATTTCTTACAAGCTGAATTACAGCAGTGTAGCACATCTGTCACATCAGTTTAAGAAAGTTACGGGATTAACACCAACATTCTACAAACACCTCAAAAATAAGAAAAGGACTGCACTTGAAAATGTGTGAATAATATAACAATTAGCTAAGATTGTGTAAGAATATACCTTTCAATTAAGTCGTACTTTGAATAAGTAAAACTAATTCACTTATTCAACGCGAACTAATATGACAAGGAACATTACTTTAATTCTATTTGCCGCAGTACTCTTATACTTACCGGGAAACACTTTTGCACAAGCCCCCAACATTGCAAATGCATCAGCATTCACAGTATTTACAGGAAGCGGAGCTCTAACCAATGTTGGCGCCACTACGATACAAGGTAATATTGGTACAAATACAGGAAGTGTATCCGGAAATCCGGCGGCAACTTATAGCGGTCAATTGCAAACCGGTGACCAGGCAACGATCGATGCGCAATCTGATTTAACAGCCATATTTTCAACATTCAGTGCCAGTGGCGGTGCATGCCAGACATTGAATACCCCTTTTGGTAACGGTGCTGTACTTACAGCCGGAACCTACTGCCTGGGAAGTGCAGGAGTACTGAGCGGTGATTTAACACTGGATGGAAATAATAATCCTAATTCAATCTTTGTTTTTAATATTGGCGGAGAATTGACCGCTACAAATGCCAACATAATACTTACGAATTCAGCCTCGTGGTCAAATGTTTATTTTATTGTTAACGGAGCATTTAATTTAAATCAGACTATTGTATCCGGCGCACCTGTCTTCAGAGGAAATGTAATAACCAGCGGTACAATTAACCCTTCCTCCGGTGCTTTGATCCAGGGAAGACTTCTTTCAACAGCAGGTGCCATTTCTCTCCTGAATAATCAGGTTTTTTTAATTGATACTCCTTTACCTGTAACGTTAACAAGCTTTACGGTCAGCAAATCTGAAACGCAGACTGCTTTGTTAAACTGGACTACCACAACTGAGACAAACAGCGATCATTTTGAAATTGAACACAGTGTCAATGGAAAAACCTGGAAGCAGCTAGGGTTAGTAAATGCAAAAGGTGAAAGCAGCAACCTTGTTTCATATCAGTATACAGACACTAAACCAGTAAACAGCACAAATCTTTATCGTCTTAAAATGATAGACAAAGATGCAACATTCGCTTACAGCCGTATTCAAAGTCTAAAATTTGAATTTGCTGTCAAAACTGTATTATATCCAAATCCGGTTATGGATTACCTTACACTGAGCGTGGATGATATGAGCCAGGTTCAGCGTATTCAGATTAATAATATTATAGGAAACAGTGTTTTTGATAAGACAAAAACAACAGCTGCGGATATGTCTGCTAACCTGGATGTCAAAAGCCTTCCTTCCGGATTATATTTCGTACGGATAACGCGTGACAATGGAAATATAGCATTATCTAAAATCGTAAAACAATAGCTTTACCTTCAACTAAAAAAGGGATATCAAAACCACTTTGATATCCCTTTTTTATTAATTCCTACTTTTTCTTATAATCAATCTTAAAGATTGTACCATTCAGATCATCTGTCACATACAACGCCCCATCAGGCCCCTGCGCCAATCCGCAGGGACGATGCTGGATCGGCCCGGTTGGAGCAGCCAGATCAACACCGGCAAAATTATCTGCAAAAATCTCCCAGTTACCTGCCTTTCCATTTACAAAAGGAACGAAAGCCACCATATATCCTTTATGCAGCGGAACTGACTGATTGTGAAAAGCAATGAAAGCTCCGTTTTTATAGCGTGCCGGAAACATATTTCCTGTGTAAAACATCAGTGCATTAGGCCCTAAGTGTGCGGGGAAAGCAGCTACCGGTGTCAACGCATTTTCACCGCCGGTTTTCTTACCATCACCTCCGTATTCCGGAGATAAAATTTTCTTTTTCTGAATGTGGTCGTAGTAAACATATGGCCAGCCGGCATCTGCGCCTTCTTTGAGTTGGAACAAAGTTTCAGCCGGTAATTCTGCACTTTGTTTGGCTGTGTAATATTGTGGATAGAAGTCATCAAACTTTCCTCTTCCGTGCTGGGTAGCGAACAAAGTATTTGTTTTAGAATCCCAGTCAATACCCACCGCGTTTTTCAGTCCCGTGGTGTACCGTTTTCCATCCGCAAAAGTCTGATTTTGCTTATCCGCTTTAAATTGCCAGATACCACCTGCAGAATCCAGAACAGTACAGGGCGACATTCCTTTTCCGGTTCCTTTAACCCGGCAGTCGTCGCTGTAAGAACCAACGGTCACGTATAAATTCCCGTTTTTATCCAGTGTAATCGGTTTTGCATTGTCACGGCCTTTGTCTACCAGACCGTCCAGTATTTTTTCAGGTTCTTCTGTATCAATAATTTCTTCTTTTTCATTTAACTTATACCGGTAAACACCCGTATTGGAAGAAGAATACAAATAGCCATCTTTGATATAAATTCCGGTACCGGCATAGTTCCCGAACATCTTCTTTTCATCAATTACGCCATCCTTATTGGTATCCCGTAAAATGTAAATTCCTTTTCCATCTTTCAGCTTGGATAGTTTGACATAAATATCTCCGTTTTTACCCACTGCGATATGGCGTGCCGGGCCAAGGTCCGAAGCCAGAATAGACGCTGAAAACCCAGACGGCAATTTGATATCTTTTGCCACTTCATTTTCACCTTTCTTCCCGATGATTTCTTTTGAAAGTTCCGGACTGCTCCTGTAGGCCAGTAAAGCGCTAATTCCGGCAAATGCTGTCCATACAGCGGCAGTTTTAAATAATCTTCTTTGCATGCATTTCACCAATAGGTCGATAATAGTATAACTTTATAAAATGTTCAGGGCTGTTGCTGCCTGTCTGAGTAATAAAGTAGCCGAACGGCTGTTTAATACTCGAATGTTCGCTGGCAATTTTAAAAATTAAAGAATTTTTGATTTTTTTGGAATGATTTTTTGAAAATTCAGTTTATTCATGGGCAGTATTAATTTTGACAAAACGACTTACTAAAACTTCAGCTAACCTTTTAAAAAAATACATATGATAATTGATGACGATTTTCCACTCGATGATGAGGATGATGAGTTACCTGGATACCCGCTTTATCCTGCGTCAGATGATGTTTTTAGCCGTGGGCTAATCGAAGAAGACATTGATCCGGAGGATATAAGTAAGATCAAAGAAGAACTTGGGATGGATGCCGAGGACTGGAATGAAAAAGGATTTGAGGACGATCTTACCGGCGATGATCTGGATGTTCCTGGCTCTGACCTGGACGATGAAGATGAGATTGCCGGCAATGAGGATGAAGAAAATAATTATTACAGCTTAGGCGGTGATAATCATAACGATCTTGAAGAAAATCAAGGCGACTGATTTTAAATGCTTACTCTCCCTTTCAAAAAATTATTTATCCCGGCTTTCAGCCGGGATATTTTTTGTTCAGACTAATACTTACAGGATCAATATATTATTTGGCTTCTTTTCCTCCTGCTTTGATCCAGCTGTTTATTTTTTCTTCCAGGATGTTTAAAGGCACACAACCGGATTCAAGAACCTTGTTATGAAATTGTTTCACATCGAATGTTATGCCTGACTTTTCAGCTTTGGTACGCAGTTCCCGGATCTTTAGCTGTCCGATTTTGTACGATAAAGCCTGTCCGGCTGCTGCCATATATCTTTCCACTTCTGCAACGATACTTTCCTCCGTTTCCGCTTCATGATCCAGCGAATACCGGATAGCCTGCTCCCTTGTCCAGCCTTTTGAATGCAGGCCGGTATCTACAACAAGCCGGATCGCACGGTGCATTTCTGCGCTGAGCATACCAAAATACTGATAAGGGTCCGTATACAATCCAAGTTCCTTTCCAAGCGACTCGCTGTACAAGGCCCAGCCTTCGCCATAGGCGCTGTACCATAGATTTTTCCGGAAAGAAGGTAGCGATTTATTTTCCTGCTGCAATGATATCTGATAGTGATGCCCCGGAATGGCTTCGTGTAAAAACAGGCTTTCATCAGAAACCGTATTGTATTCCTTTACATCAGGGATCGGAACGTAAAATATGCCTGGCCTAGACCCGTCAGGCAAACCCGGATTGTATTCAGCAGATGCAGAAGCTTCACGGAATGCTTCTGTACGACGCACTTCAAATGCTGCTTTTGGTGTAAGATCAAACAGCTTTGTCAGGTTAGGCTTCATGGTTTCATGAATCTGGTTGAAATGCGCAACAACTTCTTCCGGTTTGGTATAAGGCATCAGCTTTTTGTTCGATCTGACATCATTAAAAAAAGCTTTCAGGCTCCCCTTAAATCCAACCTGGTTTTTCACTTTTACCATTTCTTTTGAAATTCGCTCCACTTCTTGTAATCCCAGTGCATGGATTTCCTCAGCCGTCATGGAAGTGGTTGTATAATATTTGATGTACGTATCATACAAAGCTTTTCCATTTGGAAGATCTGCATAGCCGTTTGTAGTTCTTCCTGCAGGTAAATATTCTTTTTCAAAAAATACATGCAAACGGTGTAAAGCCGGTATCACTTTTTCCTCCACCATGGCTTTGTAGCTTTTTGTCAGCCTGGCTTTGTCATCAGCAGAGAATGATTCAGGAAATTTGTTTACAGGTGTATAAAACAAATGCTGCTCCGTAGGTCCATGATCAAGGTCAGCCAATTGTGGAATCACCTTTTTTATTAATGGAACCGGCAAAACATATCCTTTCTTAACACCTTCTCTCATATTGACAACGGCAGTATCACACCAGGCCGTAAATCCATCCACACGTTTCAGCCAGTTGTCATAATCCTTTGTTGTCTTGAAGGGCTGAGTACTGCTTCCGCCAGCCATCTGCGCAACCATTAAATGCGTAGAGCCAAACTGATTAACAGGCATTAAATGCGTTGGAAAAGCCAGCAATTCCAGATTGATAGAGCATTCCCAGTTCAGCAGATCCCAGCTTGTTTTTTCTTCTTCTGTAAGCTCAGCACGATTATACCGCGCAAGCTCCTTCTTGTATTTTTTATAAAATTCAACCTGCTCCTGCCTAACTTTTTTTGTTAAATCATTTGGGAAAAGATCATTATAGCGGTTATCACCGACCATGGTCGCTTCAAGTGGAAATAAGGGCAGCCTTTCTTCGTAGTAATTATCAAACAATTCGCCTACGGGCGGCAGCAATTCTTTGGATGCTTTTTGTTGACAGGAAGACACCAACACGATACTCAGCACAAAGGTCAGGAAGAGCAATTTATTCATGTGCAAAATTTAAATTATGGGTTAAAACAGAATCCGGATAGTTGATATGATCCTAAGGCTAAGTTTAGGAAAAGAGTCGGAAAAATCTAATTATTTCCTGTTTGACAAGTAAAATTAAAAGGAAATAACCGGATTATAATTCCTGATCAAGAGCAGTTTAAAACCTGAAAAACAAAGTGAAAATGAATTTACAGCATTGCAGGTAAACAGAAAAGGACTCCATTCGAGCCCTTTTCTGTTTATTAGATAACTATATTTTCAATTAAAGATCTCATCAAAAAATACCTGCATCGCTTTCCATGAGCGCTTGGCTGCTTTTTCATTGTAGGCTGCACCTTTGGAGTTATCCGTTCCTGCATCCGGATCCGTGAAGCTATGTACGGAATTGGCATAATAGGTCATTTGCCAGTCTGCCTTTGCTTTCCTCATTTCGTTTTGGAAAGCAGCTACTTCAGGAGCCGGAACGTAATTGTCATCTGCGCCATGAAGAATCAAAAGTTTTGGTTTGATAGCATTAACGGTACGTGAAGAATCTCTCGACAAACCACCATGAAAAGAAACAATACCCTTAACAGGAAAATTTTCTCTGGCCGCTTCTACGGCACCCGTTCCGCCAAAGCAATAGCCAATCACCGCAATATTAGCCGGATCAGCTCCTGCTTTTACTAATTGATCCAAGGCCAGTTTGATCCGCTTCTGGTATTCTGCAATATTTTTCTTGTAATAACCTGCAAGCTCACCGGCACCTTTCATATCCGCAGGTCTTTTATCGGCACCATAAATATCAGCGACGAAGGCGTAATAACCCATGGCATATAATTCCTCGGCGCTGGTTTTGGCATGTGCATCAATACCCATCCAGGCTGGCAGAATCAATATACCAGCTTTCTTTTTAGAACCGGCTTTTGGCTTAGCAGCAAAACCGCTTAATTTCTGATTTCCGTCTGCATAATTCACAGCCCGAAGCTGTGCAAAAGATAATGTAGACATCAGTAGTAAGGCAACAGCCAGGTAAATTTTTGGATACTTCATAAATTAAATTGCAGGTTAATTGAAAAATTATAAAAGCATCGAGACTTCACTTTCTACATCACGATTACGTGCATCATTATTAACGGTTGCGTTGCCAGCAAATAAAATTACCAGACTTACTAAAGAACAGGCAGCCATCATACCGACCATCGGAATAGCGGTATTGTTGTGTAACACACTTACAATAATGGAAATAATAGCACCTGCTCCCATCCTCCAGCTACCCATCAGCGCAGACGCGCTTCCGGTATGCTTTTTAAACGGAGCCAAAGAAATCGCAGAAGTATTAGGCCCCGTAAGACCTTGTCCTGTTAAGAAAATAAACATCATACCGATCAGTGTGTACAGGTTATACCAGTTATTATACACTCCTAAAACCAGCAGCGTACCCACTGCGCTTTGATACAGTAAAGTAGTTTTGATGATTTGTTCGCTGTTGTATTTTTTTAACAAAAAATGATTGAGCTGTGTGGAACCGATCATGGCTACGGCAAGAAAAGCGAAAATCCAGCCGTACTGCTGCTCCGTCACTTTATAAATATTCATGAACACATCAGAAGAACCAGCAATATAGGCAAAAGGCGCAGCGGTAGCCAATCCGCCTGCAAGTGTATAAATTAAAAACTGAGGTTGTCTGAGTACCGTAAAAAAGCTATCTAAAACGGCTTGTGGCTTTAAGGAAACGGAAGTATCCGGCTCTTTACCGGTAGGAAGGAAAAAATAAACACCGCTCAAAATAGCTACTGCGATTCCGGAAAGGATAAAAAAGATCCAGTTCCAGCCAAAAGCAGCAGTCACATATCCGCCAACCGTCGGAGCGATCATAGGCGAAATAGCAATCACCAAAGTAATCATGGAAAACACTTCGGCTCTTTTATCCTTGGCAAAAATATCACTTACCAGGGCCTGGGAAGCAACCAAACCTACACAGCCGCCAATGGCCTGAAAAAACCGCATAATAATCAGTGCATTCACTGAAGTGGTAAAAGCACAGCCGATGGACGCCAGCATATAAATGATCAGTCCGGCATACAACGGTTTTTTTCTTCCGAACCGGTCCAGCAGCGGACCATATAATATCTGGCCGATACAGATCCCGATGAGATAACCCGTTAAGGAAAGCTGAACTTTATCAATCGTAGTATTTAAATCCGTAGCAATTCTTGGAAAGCCCGGCAAATACATATCAATGGAAAAGGGGCTGATCGTAGCCAGTGATCCCAGAATAAGGATCATGAACAAATATTGTTTGCGGCTCATGCACTTTTATCGAAACTTACATTCAGATTAACCATTCGGATGTATCGTAAGTTCCTAAAATCTTAGAATAATCTTATTTTACAACTAAACCACGAAAAGATATAAAGCTTGGACTGAGCACACAGCCTTTATTGAAATTTATTTAAGATCACCTTCATAAACGGACCGATAAAATATTTCGCTTTCAGGCTTGACATAATTTTCAGATCGTCCGCGGCTGAACTTTCAGAGTCCAGAAAAGCAAAAATTGTTTTGGCTTTTACATTTCTAAACAGATCCGTAAAAATTTCATGGCCTTCATAGACTCCATTATCAAGTACATTTAATATTGTAGCATCCAGCAATTTATGTTTCTTATTGATCACCTCGCTTTCAAAGTACGGATGCTTGTTTTTTTTGTAGGATGCAATAATTTTAGAGATTGTTTTCTGCGTATTCAAAAAAGTATAACCGGTAGAAGCCCGTGTATCACCGCCTGCACTACCCATATGTATAATGTTTCCTGATCTTCTTTTAAAAGGGAAATCGGTCATGGGAATAGCGCCGGACTCTTCTTCAATTATTTCAAAATCGTCAATTTTCAAAATATCTGACAGGTACCTTTTAATTTTAGAATCATATTCTTCCGGTTTTAAAAGCGATTTAGAAAAAAGCGTATATTCTACAAATAATTCATTCTGATTGAAAGGCAAAGTATAGAAGAAGGTCGTTCCGTTTTCCTGGGTTGTCCTGAAATCCATCATGTGCATCTGTGAAGGATCTCCCTTAAACTGATTGGTCCGGATGGTAACACCTTTAAAGTGCTGAAGAAAATACTGATGCTCCGGCCTGAGTTCCGGTTTTTTATAAAGGGAGCTGAAAATATATTTTGCCTGGTAAGTTGCCTCGGAAGTAACAACAATACCACCCTCTGCCCCGCTCTCCATGCTGACAATGTTTTGGTATATAAAAGTTACATTGTCAAACTGCTGAATGAAAGCAAGCACATGTTTGTAGAAATCAATACTCCTGATCATTTTATACAGGTAGGACTGGGTTTCCATTTCTATTACCTGACCGGCATTGGAAAAAAATAAAAGATCTTTCCAGCGTTTATAAACGACGTTTTCAAACTCCGATTTTACTTCCCCTTTTTGCCAGAAACACCAGGTACGGTCGTTTTTATCCTTTACGTCTTTATCAATAACAAGAATTTTTTCTTTAACCCAGACTTTTTCTTCAAGGGCACGGTAAACCAGGCTAAGGCCAGCCATACCTGCACCGCAAATAATTACATCGTACTTTTCAGTTTGCATTGAATTTGTAATTTTTTCAAGGCTAAAAGTAGTTCTTTATAGGTAATTGAGTAGGTGCAAATTTTATCCTTAAGTTTTTTTCTCAGAAAAAGCATTCAGATAAACTATAATAGATAAACAAATTAATGCTGGATTGTAAAGAGAAAATCTCCCTAAAACCCAGCGTTAAACTCCATTACCTCTGCGTTTAATAAAAAACTAAACCTTATCCGGATGAGGATGTTTGTATGGATCACGGTAAGGCCGGGCCAAAAGCGCATTAGCCTCACGATCTCCGACAATCTCACGTTTTACAGGATCATAAACGATCGGCCGGCCGGTTTTCATGGATAAATTGGCCATAATACAACTCGCCGTAGAAATATGTCCCTCCTGAATATCCGCAATTGGCCGGCTACTGTTGTCAATCGCACTGATAAAATCAAGCATATGCAAACGTGTGGCAGGTGCCGCATTTAATTCAATTTTATCTTCTTTGAGGTCTTCCGGATATTTTTCTTTTTCAAACACCACATCCTTATGGATTTTTTGTCCTTTTCCTTCGGGTATAAAATCATACGACATTGTGCTTGCTTTCAATGTTCCTTTTTCTCCAAAAAGTGTGAACGACCATGGGTATTCAGGATCTGCCGCTGTTCCCCAGGATCTGTGCTGCCAGACACAATTTAGCTCATCATATTCAAAAATAGCCGATTGTGTATCCGAAATATTGGATTTCCCTTCCTTCTGCACATAGATCCCGCCGGTTGAGCTGATTTTCTTAGGCCAGCCTAGCTTCAACATCCAGCGTACTGTATCAAACATATGGATGCACATATCACCCATAATTCCATTTCCATATTCGTTAAAAGTCCTCCACCAGCGCACATGTGGTATGCCGTCGTATGGCCTTAAAGGAGCCGGTCCGGTCCACATCTCATAATCCAGAAAATCAGGAACAGCCTCAACAGGCGGATTTCCATTAGCTCGCATGTGATAGTAACAGCACATTTCTACATGTGATATTTTACCCAGCAAACCGGCATCTACAATATTTTTCTTAGCCTCAATCAAATGAGGCGTACTTTTTCGTTGCGTTCCCACCTGGACGACTTTATTGTATTTGCGCGCGGCTGCCACCATCGCTTCTCCTTCCATTACATCCACACTGATCGGCTTTTGAACATACACATGCGCTCCTGCTTTTACAGCATCAATCATCTGCAAAGCATGCCAGTGATCAGGTGTTCCGATCAAAACAATATCAAGCTGATTTTCTGCCAGCATTTTGTGATAATCGCCATACAAACGCGGGGTTTTACCCGACTTTTGTCGTTGGCTGACCAGCTTACCAGCTTCGGCCAGCTGATTTTTATCCACATCACAAAGCGCAATCACTTCCACCGGAGCTACCTGTATCAACCGGAACAAATCACTTTTCCCATACCATCCGGTTCCTATCAACCCAACCCGAAAAGGTTTTGCCGGGTTAATCAGATCCATGCCGCGGGCGCCGAATGTAGTAAGTGCGAGGGAGGCTGAGGCTCCGTAGAGAAACTGCCGCCGGTTAATATTGAAAGGATTCATGTAAGATAAGTTTCAGGCAAGGTTGCCGGTTTAGTAATGAATATTCTGTTAATAAAGCCCGATACTATTGTTAAATACTTTGATCATACTCATGATATTTTCAATCTCTGCTTCAATTTGATATACTCCTGGTATCACTAATGTTTAAATAAATGTACATTTATTGCATAATAACATTTACCCTAATCCTTTTGGTGAAGATGTACCCCAAAACCATTCTTAACGCTTTGCTGGCAGCAGCTTTGCTGATCAGTTTTGCACCCATTAAAAAAATCGGTGAGTTCAATATGACTACCGATATCGGAAATCCCAAACTTGCAGGTACTTCGGAATATGATAAAGACACAAAAGTTTATACACTGAAAGGTTCCGGTTATAATATCTGGTTTGAAAGAGATGAATTTCAGTTTTTGTATAAAGAAATGGAAGGAGATTTTACAATGACCGCAGATTTTGAATTCGTGGGAGCCGGCAAAGATCCGCATCGTAAAGTGGGCTGGATGGTAAGAGAATCGCTTTATGACAATGCTTCCCACATCAGTGCCGTGTTGCATGGCGATGGCCTGGCCGTACTGCAGTGGCGCGTAGCAAAAGGAGAAAAAATGCGTGATCCGGAAGATGAGATTTTCGGTAAGGAAAAACAAATTCAAACCATGCAACTTCAGCGTAAGGGAAAGGAATATACGATGTGGACTGCAAAAAAAGGAGAAGAGTTAAAAATAGTAGGATCGCATCAGATGGATAACCTTCCTGATAAAAGTATAGCCGGACTGTTTATCTGTTCCCACAATCCCGAGGTTTTGGAAGAAGCTAAGGTAAAAAACCTGCGGATTATAAAGAATTAATTTACTTTTGATTTATATCACACTCGCTTTAAGTTATATGAACATCGGACAAATTTTAAAAAAAACGTTTACCAAAAATTATATTCCGGTTTACAAACCTGCCAAGCTGGCTACACCCGAAAAACTTCTGGAGGTCATTTCTGCCTGGAAAGGCCTTGAACTGATCATCGAAGATATTCTGGACGGATTTGATATTGAACGTGAATCCTGCCTGGAGTTTGGTGTTGAATTCGGCTTCTCAACCGTTGCCTTCTCCAATTATTTTCAAAAAGTAACAGGTGTTGATACATTTGAGGGTGATATACACACGGTGAATAAGGAAAATCATTATGAGGAAACAAAGGAAAGATTATCGGTTTACCCCAACATTAAACTGATTAAATCGGATTACAGGGACTGGATAAAAACGGATCATTCCCGATATAATTTTGCCCATGTTGATATCGTACACAACTATGCTGAAACTTATGAATGTGGCTTGTGGACTGCACAGCACAGTGACTGCACCGTGTTTCATGATACTGAAAGCTTTCCTGAAGTGAGACAGGCTGTGATTGATATTGCGAAGCAAACGGGTCAGTCTATCTACAACTATCCGCTGCATTATGGTTTGGGAATTCTGGTGGATAAGGCCGGGATACTGGAGAGGAAAGGAGGAAAATAATTCATTAAGAACAGGTTAGTTCAATAGCTGCATCTTAAATCACCAATGCTTTTGTCCAATTGTTTCTTTGTATATCTCTGGTATACTTTTTTATTATTAAGCACTACAACTAAATAACCAGCTTAATAGTAAAAAAATGAACCTTGAATCTTACGGAACAACCCCGGAAAACTTGACAATGGCAAAAAAAGATCTTGCTGTATTGAGGGACCTGTTCCATACGCTTAATGATGCCGGCATCAGCTTTTCATCTCCGAATAGCTCTATTGCCTTAATTGAAGAATATATTGAGAATGCCGATACCGAAAATATAACTGAAAAAGCTGTTATAAAAGCCAGAACCAGAACTGTGCAGCCGGGAGGCCAGCAGATGTGGAATAAGAGCAGCATACTATTTGCCCGCCACGCCGTCTGAGCAAAAAATATTGAAAAGCCAGGTTGAGTATAACTCAGCCTGGCTTTTGCTTTGTTAAATAATTGTTATTTTTGAGGTAAGCAGACGGAAAGGATAACATTATTTACCAGAATTATTACCCGGTTCAAGGTGATAGAATTTAGATAGAATCTGATACAACTCCGGATGTTTGTGATTAAATTCTTCCGGATCATTAAAGAAATACTCACTAACAACAGCCAAAAATTCTGCATTATTGGTGATAGCATATGGATTGATATCCGACTCGCCGCTTTGAATGTACTGCATTTCTTTTTTGATCAGATGAAGCCAGGGCAAAGTATATGCATGAGCAGCCAGATGCTCCGGGACCCCATCCGTATCACCATCTTCACGATCTAAAAGGTGTACAAACTCATGAATTCCAACATTGTTTTCGCCCTTTTTTCCATTAAACCCACTTAGCAGTGCTGGTTTGGACAAAAGCAATGAATGGTTCATGTAGCGGTTACCCACCATTCCTTCAATGTTTTCATCATGACGATGTGCCCCAATTTCAAATTTTTCACTGAATGAGGCAGGATAAACCAGGACTTCATGCAGATCAGGATAATCAAAAGCAGGAAACGCAAACGTGGGGATAATAGCACTGGCAGCTACCAAAACCTTTACCTCATCATCAATTTCGGTATCAATACCTTCCACCCTTTTTTCAATCAGAAATAGTTGTACTCTTTTCTCAAACAATGCTTTTTTCTGATCTGAAAGACTCTGGAAGAAAACAGAATGTTTTTCCAGTATTTGGCGCCATGCAGGTGGAAAAGGGGTTTTAAAAACAGCTAACCGGTTGTAAGATCTTTTATGAAACCGGCGGTGAAAGATGGCGATAAGACCAACAGCAAAAAAACCGACGACATACAACGCGGTCTGGTGACTAAAATAGGCCATTAAACCAAACAAAACCATGACGCCCAATTCCCAGCCGATAGCTCTGACACGGGTTGACCTGAAATGATTCTGATAATAATTTTTAAGGTCTTCGGCAGAATTAAGGGTTGTATTCATGGTTTACAATCGGTTTGTATGAAGCAAGGAAAAGAATTATTCCCTGAATGCTGATCCGGCACTTTCTTTACGCACAGCTTTCAAGACCAGCCAGGAAATACCAAAGGCCAGCAAAGCGGCAGAAACTGCCAGCAAAGTTCCGCCAATAAAATACTGAATAAAATTTTTATGAACAGAGTCCAGAGAAAGATCCTTTACAGAATCCAGCTGAACCCCGTTTTTGTAGAATAATCCACCGAATTTGTAACTAAGAAAAATAATCAGAGGAATCATCGGCGGTAAACTGACATTGGCTGCCGCCAGAAAAAGCACCTTGTTCATTTTAAAATAAACCGAAAGCGGAATTCCTACCAAAAGCTGGAAACCCCAAATGGGCAGAATACCCATAAAAAAACCAAAGGCAATGGATAGTGCCTTTCTGGCATTGGTTTCATCAGGTTTGAGCGCTTCTTCTTTAATAATTTGCCAGAGACCCTTTTTTTTTACGAAAAGGAAAAGACGTTTTGGTAAATAGTATAACAAAGTCAGAATGACGAAATAAGTATTGACAACGCTGATCCTTGTGAAATCCTGAAAAGGCCGAAAGTGGGTTACGCGTTCTTTGCTGTCGTAAATAACATGGATATTGATCGGGACTATGGGAACATTTCGCCAGGCCAGTTTAACGATCACTTCAATTTCTGTTTCGAACTTGGTAGTTAAAAGCCTGATTTTACTTACAGGATCCAGGGGATAAAGACGAAAACCGGTTTGTGTATCGGGCAGGACCAAACCTGTTTCAAATTTAAACCAGAAGTTGGAAAATTTATTTCCAAATGAGCTTTTGCCGGGTACACCTTCCTGCTCCATGTTGCGCGAACCCATAATCAGAGCACCCGGATGCTGAAGTGCCGCTTCTATGAAAAGGGGAATATCCGAGGGCAAATGCTGTCCGTCAGAATCTATGGAAATGGCATTTTGATATCCTAATGCCATCGCTTCCTTAAATCCGCGTCTTAAAGAAAGCCCTTTTCCTTTATTCACTTCATTATGGAGCACCCGTATACTGTCACCATAAGAAACAAGAATAGCAGCCGTTTCATCCGTGGAACCGTCATTGATTACAATCACACCTTCTGCCCCGCTATACGACAAAACTCCGTCAATGACCCTACGTAGTGTATTTTGATTATTATAAGTGGGAATAAGAACACAGCAATGTATATCTTTTAAGGTCATGGTTTCAGGTAGTCAGCAACCTTAAATGTATATAATTTGTGCCTTAAAAAAAGTGTTACCCTCATGCATACCAAAAGCAGTTATTTCCAAAAATTCAGATTGTGTGAATTTAATATGAATATTCAGTTCCGGTGTTTCCCTTGGATTAAGAATCTGAATAAATTTACATGTCCGCATGGTTTTCATCCGAAGACTTCTTCCCAATTGTTTTTCCAGCAATTCTTTTACAATCTGAAGCTGTACAACACCGGGTGTTACCGGAGAGCCAGGAAAATGTCCTTCGAATATCGTATGTTCAGGATTGAGAGAAATTGTAGCAGCGATTCTTTCCGCTGTGGAGCTAAGTTCAACTATTTTATAAAGATCGTTCAGAAACATTCGTAATTGAATTATAGAAATGCGTGACAAAAAGAAGTTTTACAAATTTGTAAATACTGTTTCAGCAATGGGCTGATTAAACTTTTCATTCTGAAATTTCATACTGCTTTTGTCTCCTCCTTTTTCAAAAAAAGTCAGTTCTTTCAAGCGCAATGTGCTTTTTGAAAATGCCAGATTGATTTTTGCATATACATTTTTCATCCGTTTGTTGGTCGGTGTCAACACGATCAGATATTGATCCTTACTTTCCATGCAAGCCAACGTAAAAGCTTTACTTTGCTGAAAATCACCGTTAACAAGTCCCAGCATAACCTGCTTGATTTGTCCGGCCATTTTTCCTGCTGATCCTACATTTTTTTCTTTACCGGCATCCAGAACGCGCAGCTTTTCACCGTTAATTAGGATAACATATTTAAATGGCGTTTGCTGTTCCCAACGCATTTTGTCTTCTTTTTTATAATAAAATACACCGGTTGACTTTTCCGGTTCTTTCAGGAAAGACAAATATTTTTCTTCCTTAAAATCGGCCTGAATAGAAGAAGTCGCCAGTGATGATTTTCTCAGATCCGCTAAAATTTTATCAGGATTCACAGCGGATTTAAATTCCTGAGCCAGCAAAGATCCTCCTGTCAAACAGAAAATAACTAAAAAGTATAGTTTAAACAGCTTCATAAGGTTTTTTATTAATAATGGTTGCCAGAGGCTGAATTTCTATATTTTTATTAAAACAATGTTCGATAAGATCTTCCAGCGCATCAGCCGTTACTGTACGGTTATCATGCAGTAAAACAATATCACGCCTTTGTAATTTCGAAATTACTTTTTCAATCAGCTGATATTTGTTTTTTGCCCGCGTATCAAAGCTCCGTAACGACCAGCCTATCGATTGCATTTTCAGCTCCTTCAAAACTTTAGCATACCGTGGATTAGTTACACCAAACGGCGGGCGAAAAAAGACAGGAGATTTCCCTATGGCTGCTTTAATCATTTCATTACAGGATGCAATATCTTTATGCAGCCTGTCTTTGGAAAAGAAAGCAATCATATAATGATGACTGTAAGAATGATTGGCTATGACATGTCCTTGTTCATCGATCTGTCTGAGCAGCTCCGGATATTTTTCTGCTCTTTTTCCAATGACAAAAAAAGTTGCTTTTACTCCTTTTTCCTTTAAAGTTGCCAGTATTCTGGGCGTGGTATCCGGATCCGGACCGTCATCAAAAGTAAGTGCTATGGATCTTTTGCTTCCTCTGTGAATTGATTTTACAAAATAATTCGCTTTAATCTGGAAGGAACCATAGGTGGTACTGATCAGGAAAAGTACCGCAATCAACCCCAGGATGATCTCTACATAACCTGTTTCCCAAAAAGCAAATCCGCACAAAACAAAGGCGATGCCGGCAACTGCTGTGATAATTTTATGCTTCAATGGATTCGATTAATGTTAATCCTAAATTTATTTTATTCAATCCATTCAGAATCAAAACCTTTTTTATGGATGTATCCTGCTGTATTTTATCCACGGCATAATGTAATGCGAAAGCAGAATTTGAAGGATAAAGGCCGATTAAATCCGAATAGTTAAGAAGTGCTGTGTTCCCTTTGAAACGTTCGGTTAAAACTGAATCTTGCAGCGCATTTACACTTTTCACCTGATCAAAATCAGCATAAAGCACCAGATCGATTTGTGATCCGGTCAGCTGATTTACTGACAGGAACTTATCAATTGCTTCGGGAATATCCTGCACCAAACCTACTGTTTCTATATCTTTTATTCTGGCAATTGCTTTTTCCGTTTTTTCCTTACCCAGTATAAAAAATGATGCCCCGGACGTCAGGTTTATTTCCGGGTTAATATAAAATTGCTTCCCTATCTGCGTTAAAATTTCAATATATTCATCTGCTGCACCCACAATAATATTGTCATTTCCTTCGCCTAAAAGCAACAATGCATCCATCAGCGCATGTTCGAAAGAAAGTGTATTTTGCGTATGTGTCATATTATAACCGTGATTTCCTATGCTGAGTGAAATCTGTCCGGCTATGGTATTATGTGTGGATTGAATAAAAGACGTCGGTGGAAGAAGACCTTCAATCGTCAGGAAATTAGAAAGAAATTTTTCTGTATCCTGCAAACACCCTAATCCTGTCCCCACAACGATGGCTCCCGGCTGAGCAATGCCTGCCTGCTGTAAACAATCCTTTGCTGCGGCAACCGACATGCGCAGGATCTTGCTCATACGACGGAGTAAGCCTGCTTCAATATACTCCTTAAAATTTGGGGTTATTAATTCAGAGCCAGACATTAATGGTTCAATCAACTTCGAAAAGCCTGCGTTTTTAAATGTAGGCTGATGGGAAATCGTTGAAGCTGCAGTTATATACATCGTATTTGTGTAAAATCAGGGAATGAATGGCGTTTATTATACAGGAAAGCCATTTATGAATTATTTACAGAAAAAACCAGTGAAGAGTTATTTCCTCCAAAACCAAAAGAATTGGATAAAACCGAAGTAACCGGCTGATTTATCTGGAACTCGGTAATCGGAACCAATCCTGTTTCTTGAATTGCGGATTGATAATTCAGGTTCGGGAAAACAATTCCGTTTTGTATAGCCAAAATAGAAAAAACGGCTTCAATACCACCTGCGGCAGCTAGAGTATGCCCGGTATACGATTTTGTTGAACTGAAATCAGGCATATTATCTCCAAAAACAGTCAGCAAAGCCATTGACTCCGAAAGATCATTGTTTTTTGTACCTGTACCGTGTGCATTGATGTATGAAATTTCCAGAGCACTTAATCCGGAAAGCTCAATAGCCTTCTGCATCGCCAGCATTGCTCCTTTTCCATCCGGCGAAGAAGCAGTTTGATGATAGGCATCCGCTGCATTGGCCCAGCCATTCAGGCAGCAAATGGTCTCATTTCCGGAAAAATCAATGCTTTTTTCATTTTCCAACAACAAAAATGCAGCGCCTTCACCCAGGTTCAATCCACTTCTGGATTCATCAAAGGGCCTGCACCATTGCTCATCGTAAATCATTAAAGACCGGAAACCGTTTAAGGTAAACTGTGTCAAAGCGTCCGTCCCTCCTACCAGCACACGGTCCAGTTTGCCTTGTTCGATCAACCGGGCACCCAGCATAATGGCATTGGCACCAGAGGAGCAGGCAGTTGACAAGGTATTGATATAACCGGAAATACCTAATTCAGCAGCAATCCGCTCAGTCGTATTTCCACTATCATGACACTTTAAAACCTGAAAATCCGGGTTCTTATCATTAAGTAAATCACGGTAAAAATGTTCTGTCTGATCCATCCCTCCTACCGAAGTAGCCGAAATAACACCAGTCCGAAGTTTTGATGTGTGTTTATTTTCACCCCAGGCCTCTTTCGCAGCAGCCAGTCCCAGTAAAGAAGTCCGGGAAATTGGAAGTGATTTTATATTCAGTTTTTCAATTAACTCTTCGCTAGAGGCCTTCACTTCTCCCACAAGATAGTCACCTTTTTGCGACAGATATTTAATTCTGCCAATACCCGATTTACTATTTTCCAGAGAAAACAGATTTTCAGCAACGGACAAACCGATAGCAGAAATAATTCCAAGACCTGTAATACGAACGGACATTTTTGAACGGAAATAGAAACTTGCGGGCTGATTTGTGTACAATCAGCCTTATTGAATTTTGTTGATCAGGCTATATGTTCAGTTTTGCTTATTGCCAGGTGCTTAAAGCTAGTCACTTTTTCACGCTCTTCTTTTTTCAATATAATCCGCCATCGAATTAATGGATAAAAACGCTACTTTGCCTTCACCGGGATTTGTAACCTGAATACCATAATATTTTTCCATCAGTACAATTAACTCCAGTGCGTCAATTGAATCCAGACCAATACCCTCATCACTAAAAAGCAAAGCGTCATCGTCTATATCGGAAACCTGTAAATCTTCCAGATTCAATTCCTCAATAATGTGCTTTTTTAATTCTTCTCTTAATGTATCCATTAGTAATGTATGCGGCTTGTAGTAAGTAGATTTAACGACGCCATTTTAAAATCCAGCGTATTTTTTTACATTTTCGTTATCAAACGGTATTCCTGTGCTGCTCTCTTTTTCTACCAGGAACACAAAAACTTCCACACGCCCTTCCAAGATTCCAAGCCATCCTGCAAGTACTGCTTTTGAACCCGTCGACAGCAAGATGGTACCGTATTGAACAAAAAAATCAGGCGCAAATTTAGGTAAAACGGCAAACATATTTTCACCATACCACTTATTCCTGATCGCAATTTCACCTAGTACAATATTTGGCAGCGTATAGACAAATAAGGATGGACTAGGTGTTTTTTTCTCCTCATAAGATTCCAGAAAGCGGATATCCGTATCTGCACTGGATTCTTTGTTGGCAAAAAGAAGCGCTATCTGATCGTCTTTATACGTATCTGAGATTGCAGGAATTATCTTTTTTATCAATTCAGAGGCCAGGAAACCGGCTTGTGCCAGGGAATCCATTTTATAAAATTTAGGATAATCTACGCCCAGCTCTTTATACAATTGTTTAAACCAGCTTTCTGTGGATTCAAGGCTTTTCTGTAAAAATATTTTTCCGTTTACTGAACAGGAATTTTCATTCAGATGACAATAAGCAGTAATGAAACTCATAATTTCCGAATAACTAAGGATGCATTACAACCACCAAAACCCGATGCGGTTTTCAATAGCGTATTCAATTCGGAAAATGTATTTTCGGTAATGACATTCAAAGGTTTTGAAGTGCCGGATTCGCTGTAACCCATACTTTTTATTAATATATTGCTCCGCATCATCTGCATGGAAACAGCCGTTTCGACGACACCCGCTGCACCGAGCGTATGGCCAAAATATCCTTTCAAGCTATTCAGTGGAATCGCGTTCATTTTCATACGGTCAAATGCGATAGATTCCATTTCATCATTAAACACCGTAGCCGTACCATGTGCGGAAATAAAATCAATTTCTTCCGCAGCAAGATGATTTTGTTCCAGTGTTTTCTTCACACTTCTGTACAATCCCTCACCTGTCCGCGAAGGGCCCGAAATATGATTTGCATCGTTAGCCGATGTCCCTGAAAGAAATTGCAGCGGAGTATTTTCAAATATTTCTTTTGTGTTGGAAAGAACGACCGCGGCGCAGCCTTCTCCTAAAGTAACGCCGCTCCTGTTTGCATCAAAAGGTGTACAGGGAGCCTGACTGACTGCAAAAAGTGATTGGAAACCGTATAAAACAAAATCAGAAATAAGATCACAACCCAGTACAATGGCATGATCATACAAACCTGCTTTTATAAAATTGTTAGCTGCATTAATTGCTAAAACTCCAGAGATACAAGCATTGGAAACAACAACCGGTTCATGGACTAAATGAAATTGTTTTACCAGAGCTGCAATGGATTCTTCAAAGGGGTTAGAAATATTTCGGTCCAAATCTCCTTTCGTAGAACTTATAACGACAATAGTTTTTTTGGATGAAACAATACAAGAATCAATCGAACTGATTGTTTTACTTAATGTATCAATCAATAAAAACTCAAATTTATTCTGTTCGGAAACGAAATTTATTTTTGATAAATGAACTGATTCGTTACCGAAGCCGGCAAGCGCTACCAGAGAAATCCCGGAACGATTTTCGCTAATCGCCCGAAAGTTTTCTTCTGTATTCTGCCCCAGCGGACTTACTATTTCTTCGGCACCGATATAGATCATTTCTTATGTATAACTCAAAACAGAGATAGTTCGAAGGGTAAGATGTTGAAATCAGACAAAGTTTGCTTCTTTCCAGGCTTTGTAAAAATCTGGGGTAACCAGTTCCATTACTCTGGTTTCACGATCAAGAAAAACCTGCATTGTCTTTCCAACCGCGCAAAGTTCATGAGTTGAAAGATTAATAACCTCATATTCAAACATGATTTTAGCAGCTTTGGAAGAAATAAACTTCGTGATCACTTTGATCTTCTGCCCGTAAAGAACAGGGGCTTTGTGATCGATTTCTGATTTAACAATGGGTGTAAAATAACCATTGTTAAAAATAGTCAGGTATTCAAACCCATATTGTCTGCCAAAAGCTTCTCTGCCATCCTCAAAAAATTTCAGATAGTTGCCATGCCAGACAACGCCCATCGCATCCGTTTCGCTAAACCTTATATCAATTTCAATTTCAGAAGAAAGCATATATATACTGGCAATCACATAAATTGTTCTCTAAAATGAACTATGTAACCACGATTTTAATTTCACATTCAAGCAATTTACGTCCATTACAGTAATTTTCTCCTTTTAACAGAAAAATATTACCTAACTGGTGTGTGGGTGTAACGATAGTCTGGATTATAGAATTTACAGAAGGAAGCTCAAATACCTCAAGTTTCGATACGGCACCAATAAAACCCATTTTAGGTTCACCGCCTTTTTCCTGATCTACAAATCCAAAACCGGCCGCACAGGTCTGTGCAATATTTTCAATCAGACCTGATTCTTCAAAGTATCCGGAGCGAACTAGCACATTATGCTCTTCTACAAAAAAATCAGATTCAAAATGATCCATATCTGCCAGAATCAAGTTATCGATCATGACGAATGGCTTTCTATGAGGGATGAAATCGGTGATCTTTTCTTTGCTGACTCTCATTCCTGAAAAAAGTTAAAGTAGTTGAACCATTGCTCCGGATATTGCCTGACCTTTTCTTCTAACGCTGCTACATACAGCTGCCCTATTTCTTCCGGTTTCATCTTACCTGTGATTGGTAACGTAGCATTTAAATGATACCTGTACTTCCCGGTTTTTACAGCAAAAACAAAGGTTACCGGAGCATCAAATTTAGAAGCAATCACGAACGGACCATAAGGAAACCTCGCTTTCCGGCCTAAAAAATCCAGCTCTATGAATTTTGATCCTTCTAAAAAACGATCTGCGTGAATGGCAATAAATTCATTGTTGATCAGCGCATTGCGGATTGAGATCACATGAGATAAATCATCTTTAATAGGTATGATCTTGAATCTGGAACCTCCCGTAGAAAGATCCATATACTTTTTAATGCTCTCGACTTCCGCATCAAGCATGACGATATTGATTGCAGAGGTAACTCTTCCCTTCAGCAGGTTACCTGCAGTCTCCCAGTTTCCCAGATGCGCACTGAGCAAAATACCGCCTTTTCCACGATCCCTGATATCAAGCAAGTACTGCTCATTTTCAAAAATATGTGTGAATTTATCCTTACCGAGAAGAAAAGCAGCGCGGTCAAGCAAGGTTTGTCCTAAAATATAGAAATTCTTTCTGACCAGTTTTTTTGCAGGCTTACCTTTGATATGTAAAGCCTTGCTGTAAAAATCAAGAAGTGCCTTTTTGGGACCCGAAGCAAACAGATAATAATAGAAGGAAACTACCTTTAAAAGTCCATAAGCAAAATTCAGCCCTAAGGCTTTTATTAAAAAAAGGAAAATTTTATAGCCTAATAAAGATCCTTTGGTTTTACCATCCCAACGGCTCATTATCTATAATGATAATTTCTTTTGAATCAGTTTGTAAAAATCTCCAAAGGTATCAATCTCCTTAAAATCTTCGCCGGTAATCTTAATGTTCAGGTTTTCTTCGATCAATACAACCAGGTCGACATAATCCAGACTATCCAGATCCAAGGTATCTTTCAGGCTATTCTCAGGAAGAATAAGATCTTTGTTTACCTCAAACTCCTCTGCTAAAAAATCCCTGGTATCCTCGATAATATCTTCCAATTCCATCGTAACAATTTTTTCATTCATGGCTACAAAATTAATTCATTCTTTGGTTATAGTTTTCATATCCCTGTTAATTTTTAACATATAATATGACCAGACAGAAAAATTCATACGAATTATAATTTCATTCCCATAAAACGTTAATTATCAACCCCATAGACTGAAAGCTCTTAAAATCAATGTAAAAATACCTTTCAGATCAGGATAAAAAACAATCAATATTCAGTATTTAACAATCCTGTGAAGCACTAAAAAACAGAGATTGTACCAGAATACAGCCGCCTTGTATAAAGAATCTATTAAATTTTTTCAACAATTAACGTAGAATTAGTTCCTCCAAAGCCAAAGGAATTAGATAGAAAACAATCTATATTCTGCTCCTTTGTTTCTGCAATAATGTTGATTTTGGCCGATTCCTCATCCGGATTTTCAAAGTTGATATTAGGAGCGATAAAACCATTTTTCATCATCAGCAGTGAGTAGACAATTTCACTCGCGCCAGCCATCCAGCACTCGTGACCGGTCATGGATTTTGTGGAGCTTACCGGAACCTTTCCACCAAAAACTTCAAAAATAGCACTGGCTTCACTGCTGTCACCTACGGGTGTGGAAGTAGCATGAGCATTAATATAATCTATATCACCAAAAGAAATGCCGGAATGATTCAGCGCCATCTGCAGAGACCTTACCTGTCCTGACATGCTTGGATTGGAAATATGATCGCCGTTGGAAGAAAACCCATATCCTACTACTTCACCCAGGATCGGAGCTCCGCGTTTCACCGCTGCTTCATACGATTCCAGAATGACCGTAGCTGCACCACCACTCGGAACCAGTCCGTCGCGGTCGCGGTCAAACGGACGGGACGCTCTTGCAGGATCGGATTCATTTACGGAAAAAGTACCCAGCCCATCAAAGCTGCACATGGCTGCTGCATTGATTTCCTGAGCTCCGCCGCAGATTATTCTTTCCTGCAACCCTTGTTTGATCATAATATAACCCATTCCGATGGAATGAGAACCGGAAGCACAGGCTGCACTTAATGTAAAATTGATCCCTTTCAGCTTGAAAATAGTTGAAAGATTCATATTGACAGTGCTGTTCATATTTTGAAAAATGGCACCGCTTCCAATGAGCATAGTATCTGATTTTTCTCTGGTTTTGTCCACCGCTTCTACAACAGAAGCTGCTGTGCTGTCATTGCCAAAGATGATACCCGTTTCTGTTGTTTCTAAAAAATCAATATCCAGACCCGACATTTCCATGGCTTCCTTCGTCGACATATAGGCGTACATAGCAGGCTGATGCATGCCTAACCGCTGTCTTCTCGATAAAAATGGTTTGAGATCCGGTTCTTTTACCATGCCCGTAAGTGCAGACCGAAATCCAAAATCCTTTCGGACCTGATCAAAAATAACACCACTTTTTCCGGCATAAAGTGACTTTGTAACCTCCCCAAGATTTTCTCCCAGACATGAATAAATACCAATTCCGGTGATAACAACTCTGTGGTTCATTATGAATAAATTCCTCCGTTGATGTTAATGACTTCCCCGGTAATATAGGCTGATTTTTCGGATGCCAGAAAACTGACCAGGTGCGCAACTTCTTCTGCTATCCCAAAACGATTCATCGGGATCATTTGTTTCAATTCATCCTCATTAAGGTCTTTTGTCATGTCGGTAGTAATGAAACCCGGAGCCACTGCATTGACCGTAATTTTCCTTTTTGCGACTTCCTGCGCTAATGCTTTTGTAGAAGCAATCATAGCACCCTTGGCAGCTGAATAATTCGTTTGCCCGGCGACACCTTTCATGCCTGAAACTGAAGCAATGTTGATAATCCTGCCGGTTCTTTTACGGATCATTTGTTGGATAACATTCTGGGTAACATTGAAAAGACCCTTTATAGAGGTATTCAGCACATCGTCCCAATCTTTTTCCGGCATGACCATAAATAATCCGTCACGGGTAATACCAGCATTATTCACCAGCACACTGATAAAATGATCCGGATTCCTTTCTTTCCAGACGTTTAAAGCTTCATCAACTTCTGTTTTGGTCTGAACATTGAATTGTAAAAGTTCGCCTTCTCCGCCATTTGCCTTTATTTCTGCCAGCGTTTCCTCTGCCGCTTGCTGGTTTGCAGCATAATTGACCAAAATAAAAAGACCGTGATCTTTTGCCAACTGCACCGCAATCGCCTTTCCCAATCCTCTGGATGCTCCTGTAACGAGTGCACAATTCATATCGTAAACGGAATTTCCTTAATTAGTTTAAATACCTCGGCAATACTTTCCGAAGGTGGAACGTCTTCCTTAATGAAAGAAGCTTTTGTGCGAATCTGTGTATAGACCGCCTTGGTTTTTACTGATAATCTTTCTTTTTCTTCCGGTTCAAGCAGGTCTATCGCCTGGCAGATGGCCATGATATGAATTGACATTACCTGATAAGAATTTTCGAGCACCTGTTTTGCAAGAACCGCACTATTAGTCCCCATGCTCACAATGTCCTGATTATCATTATTATTTGGAATGCTATGAATGTAAACCGAAGTAGATAAAGCCTGACTTTCAGCCGTAGTAGACGTTGCCGTAAACTGAATTCCCTGAAATCCAAAATTCAACCCCCAGGTTCCTGCATTCAGGAAGGGAGGAAATTTTCCGTTCAGCTTACTGTTCATCAAAAAGTTAAGCTGGCGTTCCATCAGCATGGAAAGTTTGGTCAAAACAATTTTAACCTTGTCCATTTCCAGGGAAATATAATCTCCGTGAAAATTGCCGCCATGGAAAACATTATTTTCATCCGGCCTTACAATCGGATTATCATTGGTTGAATTTAATTCATTTTCGACAACTTCCTGAGCATAATTGATCGTATCAACAATCGGCCCGATGATTTGCGGAACACAGCGTATCGAATAATATTCCTGAATTTTTCTTTCAAATTCACGGGTTTGAAGCGCCTTGTCATCTTTAAATAATTCTTCCCGGTTACGGATCATTTCACTTCCTGTTAGAAAATCACGCATTTGTCCGGCTACATATTGCTGGCCTTTGTGGTGTTTCACAGCGTTTAATTCCATTGAAAAAGAATCATCAAAGGCTTCCATGATCTCATTCAGCATGGAAGAAGCCGCAATGGCCCATTGAACAAGACGCTGGGCATAAATCAAATTAACTGCGGCGATTCCCGTCATGCAGGAAGTTCCGTTGATCAGTCCCAATCCATCGCGCAGTTCCATTTTCAGAGGAGCAATATTATGTTCTGCTAAAACGTCCGCCGTTTTCCTGCGAATTCCGTTTTCATAAACATATCCTTCCCCAATCAGGTTAAGCCCCAAATGAGAAAGCTGAACAAGATCACCGCTGGCACCAACGCTTCCATGTTCAAAAATTTCGGGTACAATTCCTTTATTCAGAAACAAAACCAGTTGCTGAATAACACCGGTACTGATCCCTGAATTTCCTTGTAGAAACGAATTCAAACGGGCAACCATCACGCTCCGCGCATAGGTTTCATCCAACGGCTTGCCAATTCCACTAGAATGGCTGCGGATGAGATTATACTGAAGATGGTTTAATTTATCCGCGTCAATCCGGTATTGCGCCATCGGGCCAAAACCGGTATTGATACCGTATATAATTTTATCTTTTGAAAATTCTGTTAAAAAATCGAATGATCTGGAAACGTTGTTGAGTGCGTCATCTGCCAAAAAAAACTCTTTTTTCTCAATGGCATATTGCTCAATCTGAGCCAATGAAATACTATTCATTTATCGTTACTGTAATTAAAAACCATGTAAAATAAATCTATTTTTATGTCTTTGACAAGAAACGCTTTTTACTGCCAAGTACATCAAGCTATTGTCCGGACACGTACCTTTGCTTAAATTTACTCCAAACTGACGTTCAAATCCATGATCGGAGATTTATTACTTAGACTTAACACGCTCCTTTCCCGCTATAAAACTGTTTTCTTTCTCTCTTTGCTCTTCATCATTGCAGTTCTTGGTTTTGGAATATCGCGGTTAAAGATTACAGAAAGCATTTTTGCCACCTTACCAAAAGGCAAATCCTTTGAGGAATTCAACCGGCTGATCGAGAATAAAAGCATCATCAACCAGATTGTTTTCTCAATTAATATAAACCCCGAAACAGATACCGAAGAAGCCAGAATGCTGGCAGAAATTTTTGCCGATTCACTGAATAAGAATACCAGAAGTTACATCAAAAATATTCAGGCTGTACGATCCAATATTCAGCAGGACGTGTATGATTATACTTTTGCGCGTTTTCCGGTACTGATAGATTCTGCCTATTATCAGCACATCCGTGACAAAACAAATCCTGATTCGATCAAAAATGCTGTTGCAGCTTCTTACAAACAATTGCTGGCTCCTGGCGGAACATTTCTGCGCCAATATATCCTGAACGATCCGCTCGGGATTTCCGGCAAATATTTTCGTGATCTGAATGCTGTTAATAATTCCAATGGCATGACGGTAGATGAAGGTCTGATGTTTTCCAGAGACAGAAAGCAGATTATTGTCATGGCTGCCACAAGTTATGATTCCGGAAACTCCGCCAAAAATGTTGAATTATACAATCATGTCGAAGCATTTAGAGTACGATGGAGCAAACAACACCCAGATAATCCGTTTTCTTACTTCGGCACTTTTGAAATTGCAGCACAAAATGCCATTCAGGTAAAACATGATTCCTACATCACCATGATCATTGCTTTAACCGCAATTTTGCTGATCATGATCTGGTATTACCGGAAAGTCCTGATCCCATTTTATATTATACTTCCCGCCCTTTTCGGAGGTGTTTTTGCTTTGGGGTTGATTGGTTTTTTCAGGCCGGAGATTTCCGGAATCTCACTGGCTACCGGTGCTGTTTTGTTTGGGATTTTACTGGATTATTCCTTTCACTTTTTTACACATCTCCGGCATACGGGCTCTGTAAAAGTTGCGGTCAAGGAAGTTAGCGAGCCGCTTTTGGCAGGAAGCCTGACAACCATTCTGGCCTTTAGTGCACTGCACTTTGCCAATTCTGCTGTCCTGCAGGACTTTGGGCTTTTTGCATCATTGAGTTTATCAGGCGCGGCACTGTTTACACTCATTGGGTTGCCGGTTATTTTACAGACTTTCCGTTTTGATTACAAGCACATTCCGGGTGAGAAAAAGATTTTTAATTTCCCTGAAATTCCACCTAAATTCCGCACTGCCGTTCTGTTTCTGGTTGCCATCCTGACGGTTGTATTCCTGTATTTTTCTCAATTTACGGAGTTTGACAGCAGCTTCGAAAACCTGAGCATCCACAGTCCGGACCTGAAAGAAAAGGAGCAGTTATTAACGGGTATCAATCCGGAGAATGAAAAAAGGATTTATGTTTTTTCAATGGATAAAAACAGGCAAAAAGCGGAGGAAATTAATTACCAGGTATTTAAAAAATTAACCGTTCTTAAAAATGACAGAAAAATCAGTGGTTTTGTATCATCCGGTTCCTTTCTGATTCCTCGAAAATTACAAGAAGAAAGAAAAACGCAATGGAGTAATTTTTGGAGCAATGATAAAAAGAACAGGATCTTTGCTGCCATGGATCAATCCGCTTCACAAAACGGATTTAACCGGTCAGCTTTTAAAAATTTCAAAAGCTGGATTTCAGGAGAATATGAAAATCCGGTTGATGAAAAAGAACTGTTTTCCGAACTTGGCCTAAACAATTTAATCGAAAGTAATACAGGGAAAACAACGCTGATCACGACTCTGGTTGCCCGGCAAGATCAATTGGCTGCGGTAAAAATAGAGCTAAGAAAAATAAGCGGCGTAGAAATTTTTGACCGGGGCGAACTCGCAGCAGAATTGCTTACGATGGTCAAAGATGATTTTAACTATATCCTGATCATTTCTGCTTCCATCGTTTTTCTGACCTTACTAATTGTTTACGGAAGGTTTGAACTAACCGTTCTATCTTTTTTACCGATGGTGATCAGCTGGATCTGGATTCTGGGCATTGCAGCTTTGCTGGGAATCAAATTCAACTTTGTCAATGTCGTAATCACTACATTCATCTTCGGTCTGGGAGACGATTTCAGCATTTTTGTTACCGAAGGACTTTTAAGCAAATACAAATACAGGAAAGACACACTCCGCTCCTACCAATCTGCCATTGTACTTTCCGCTTTCACAACCATTGTCGGAACCGGTGTGTTAATTTTCGCTCAACATCCTGCTATTCATTCTATTGCGCTCATCAGTGTCCTGGGTATTATTTGTATTTTGTTCGTTTCGTTCATCGTCCAGCCGGTTGTCTTTAGTTATTTTGTTGAAAACCGTATCATAAAGAAAAAAGCGCCAATCACTTTACTGCCTTTCGTTTTGAGCATAACAAGTTTCGCTTATTTCGTTTTTGGCTGTCTTTATCTTCAGGTTAAGCTCGCTGTTGTTTTACTGTTGCCGGTTACAAAAATTCGCAAAAAGCAGATGATTAATCGTTCGCTTGCCTTTTTTGCCAAATCTGTTATTTATTCCGGCCCGCATGTAAAGAAGAACTTTTCAGGATCAGAAAATATAGACATTTCAAAACCAGTCATTTACATCGCTAATCATACTTCGTTTCTGGATATTTTACTGGCCATTATGATCAACCCTAAAATTGTCATGATGGTGAAAGACTGGGTTTACAATTCTCCTTTTTTCGGACCGATCATCCGTTTCGCAGGATATGTGTATACCGAAGCGGGTCCGGAAGAAAATCTTGCCCACATGCGAAAGCTCGTTCAAGAAGGCTATTCTATTCTGATTTTTCCGGAAGGCACACGCTCAGAAAACGGGAAAATCGGAAGGTTCCACAAAGGTGCTTTTCATCTGGCTCAGGAATTAAACCTGGATATTCAGCCTATCCTGATTCATGGTGCTTCTGATGTTTTGCCAAAAGGCGATTTCCTGATTCGTTCCGGTGCTCTGAATGTCAGAATTTTGCCTAGGTTATGCTATAATAATCCTGAATGGGGCGAAACGCTTCGCGATAAGACCAAAAATATTTCAGCACGTTTCAAATCCGCTTTTGAGAGTTACAAGGACGAAATGGAAGATACGACTTATCTGAAACATAAGGTTTTTACGAATTATGTTTTTAAAGGGCCAGTTCTGGAATGGTATTTCAAAACAAAATGGAATCTGGAAGCTAAAAATTATACGTATTATAATGCGCTGATCGGAGATCGAAAAAAAATTCTGGATGTAGGCTGCGGATATGGCTATTTGTCGTTTTACCTTCATTACAAAAACGAAAACAGGATTATCACCGGTATTGATTATGACGAAAACAAAGTTCTGATTGCGCAGCATAGCTATAATAAAACGGACAATCTGCAATTCAGATATGAGGATATTATGTCGACGGATATGGTTAATCAGGACGTCGTCTTTTTAAACGATATACTTCATTATCTTTCAGAAGAAAAGCAGCAGATCCTTTTGAATCGTTGTGCCAAAATCCTTAATCCGGAAGGAATTTTAGTTATTCGGGATGGCATTACCGATCTGAGAGACAAGCATAAAAATACTGAGCGAACAGAAGCATTATCAACGGGTTTATTTTCTTTTAATAAGAAAGACAGCGCTTTTCATTTCTTTTCCTCAGCGGATATAAAAAGGTTTGCTGAAAATAATAACCTAGGTTTTGAAATGCAGGAGCATTCTAAAAATACTTCAAATGTATTGTTTGTATTGAGAAAACGGTGATCAACTAAGAATAAGTAAAACTGTGGATATTTACAAATCTTGTTCCGAAGTTAACACCAGGTCAAAAAAATAATTAATAATTTCTGTAAATCTTGCCGGCACTTCAGGCGGGATAAACCATTTGCAACACATTAAGAACTGAGTACATGCAGCAGGCGTCTGAAAAAGAATACGATTTCGTTATTATTGGAAGTGGATTAGGAGGATTGGTATGTGCCTATATTCTGGCTTCTGAAGGGCATAGCGTAGCCGTTTTGGAAAAAAATCATCAGATTGGCGGTTTGCTTCAGGTGTATAGCCGCGATAAAACTATTTTCGACACCGGAGTTCATTATGTCGGCAGTCTGGATGAAGGAGAAAATCTATCTCAGTTCTTTAAATATTTTGGTATTCTGGACAAAATGAAACTGAAGCGAATGGATGAAGAAAAATTCGACGTTATTCGTTTTGATGATGGTTCAGAATATTTTTACGGGCAGGGATATGATCAGTTTAAGAAAAATATGATCGGATACTTTCCTGATGAAAAAGAAGCGATTGAAACCTATTGTGCGAAAATAAAAGAAACATGCAGCAAATTTCCACTCTATAACCTGGAAGCTGCGGGAGAAAATTACCAGATGGACAGCAGTATGATGGAGCTGAACGCACATGATTATATCGCGTCCATTACGACCAACGAAAGGTTGAGAAATGTACTGGCGGGTTCCAATCTGCTGTATGCAGGAGAGAAAGAAATGACTCCGTTTTATGTACACGCATTGATCATAAACAGCTATCTGTCAGGATCTTATAAATTCATCAATGGCGGTTCGCAGATTGCCATTCAGATGAGCCGTGCGATAAGGAATTTTGGTGGAGAAATTTATAAACGAAAAAAAGTTACCGGAGCTGAATACAACGATGCAGGAAAAATAACCGGTGTGGTACTTGAAAACGGAGAGGTTTTTCTTGGAAAACAATTTATATCCAACGTACATCCGGCGGTGACCATTGATATTTTTGGTGAACAACGTTTTTTGCCGGTTTACAGAAACCGCATTCGTTCGCTAAAAAACAGTATATCCACTTTTATTCTGCATCTTACATTTCAAGAAAATACTTTTGAATACCTGAACTACAATATTTATCAGCATCACAATGAAGATGTATGGAGCGGCATTGACTATGATCAGGAAACCTGGCCGCAGACTTACTTTATCTGTACTCCCTTTATCGCAAAAAATGAAAAGTATGCTGAATCCATGTCCATCATGACGTACATGGATAGTTCAGAAATGGAAGAATGGAGCCACACTTCAAGAACAGTATCTGAACCGGGTGAGCGCGAAGATTCCTATCTCCGGTTCAAAAAACGTAAGGAAGAACAAATTATGGAGCGTATCAAAAATATTTTTCCCGGTATTACAGAAAAAATAAGATCAGTGCACAGTACTTCGCCACTTACTTTCCGTGATTATATCGGTAATAAAGACGGATCTTTATATGGTGTTTTACAAAACTCTGCTTCACCGGCAAGAACCCAGATCAATACAAAAACAAGAATACCAAATTTATACCTCACAGGTCAGAATATTGCTATGCACGGAATTTTAGGAGTAACAGCCAGTGCATTTGTTACCTGTTTTTCATTCGTCAATAAAGATAAACTTATTCAAAAAGTTAAAAATGCCTGATCATGCGAAAAGTTGATGTAGTAGTTATCGGTGCCGGTCCTGCCGGAACTGTGGCTGCATCTTATTTAAAAAAACAAGGGTATGATGTTACGATCTTAGAAAAAGAAAAATTTCCGCGTTTTCAGATCGGCGAAAGTCTGCTACCCTGCTGCATGGAACATCTGAATGAATCCGGACTTCTGGAAGCGGTTATTTCCAGAAACTTTCAAAAGAAAACAGGTGCCGCTTTTATGCGTGGAGAAAATCGCTGTGAATTTTTCTTTTCGGAACAATTTACAAAAGGATGGACCTGGACCTGGCAGGTAAAACGAGCTGATTTCGATATGACGCTGGCCGAAGCAACACGGGCGAAAGGCGTAGATGTAAAGTTTGAATGCGAAGTCTTAAACGTGACCTGCAGTAAAGACAGACAAATAATTGACTATAAAGATATTGATGGAAAAACTTTTACTATAGAAGCTAAATTTATTGTTGATTCGAGCGGGTATGGACGTGTTTTGCCAAGGCTTTTTGATTTGAGCAAACCTTCTGCCTTCTCTCCAAGAGGTGCTGTTTTTTGCCATTGGGAAGAAAAAAACCGTACAGAAAAAGCAGGTAATAATATTTTTGTACATTCCTTCGATAACAACAGATCCTGGATCTGGGCCATTCCTTTTTCGGACGGGTCTACTTCCGTTGGCATTGTCAGTGACAAAGAAAAGATCATGGAGCTCGCCGAAAATGATGGAGAAAAATATAAAAATTTTATTCGTGAGTTTGAAGATCTAAACGGCCGTTTCAAAAATGCTACGTTCAAATGGGAACCTAAACATATTCTGGGCTACTCCGTTGGTGTGAAACAAATGTTTGGTGAAGGCTTTGTCTTATCAGGAAATAGTACCGAATTTCTTGATCCGATTTTTTCGTCGGGTGTAACTTTCGCAACAGCTTCCGGATTGCTATCTGCTAAAATGACGCACAAACATCTGCAGGGTGAAATGGTGGATTGGAAAAAAGAATATGAAGATGTAGTACAGCGTGGTATTAATGTTTTTAGAAGCTATGTAACGGGCTGGTATAGCGGTGATTTTCAGACTATTATTTTTGCCAAACATATTAACAATGAAATCAGAAAACAAATATGTTCTGTGCTGGCAGGATACGTCTGGGATCAGTCCAATCCGTTTGTAAAAAAACATGATACTATTTTACCAACGCTTGCCAAAGTGATCAAGATGGAGGAAAGTGTTAATACAAAAATTTAAGCTGCCGGCTTTCATGCTATTAAAAGAGTTTAGCCGATTACTGAACGTCGATTGCCAATGTACAAACCGTTATTTGGATAACAGAATAAATCCGTGCTGAATGCCCTTATGATGGTTGTAAATTAGTATTTTTTCAGGTTTCCTTTTACGTTCTTTCGTTAATAGCATTTCTTCAGGCATCTTTTTTCCGGTAAGCATATGCACTGCCATCCAGGTGGCAAAAGCTGTAGCCGTTGGGAAATCACCAACCAGGTTTTTAAAACTGTAAACAACACTTTCCGGAAATAGAGTCTGTTGAAACCAGTCATACCAGAAATCAGTACGGTTATCTCCGTTATAACCTAGAATCAAAGTATCAATAGCCGTTCTCTGAACGTTATTTCTGTCCAGAAAATAATTTAGTTTTTCCTCTAATTTTTCCTGGTCTGCATAGCTGATTTGTTCTACATCAATAATCTCTGCCAAAGAATTTTCCGACCATTCGGCTTCAACGATAAACATCACGGCTGCTTCACCGCAAACCGTGCCCGGCGTATCCGAGTTCAGTAAGGTTTCAGAGCTCGTATCTTCCTTCTTCCAGGTACCGGCAAGTCTGTCAATGTTGTAGTTATTATCGGAGATTTCCTCAACACTTCCCAGTAGTAAAACATTGGCCTTTTTTTCTTCAAACAGCAAAATTGCATCTAACAAGGCACATTCAAATGCCAGTCCCTTATTGACATGCGTTGTATTATAACCCGTATTTTTGCTCATCAAAGCCAGATTTCCCGCCACAGCATTAGGAGTGCTCTGCACAAAATTGGTCGGTGTCAGCGTCCCTTCGTTGTACTCTACTATCTGATTCAGGAATTTAAGGCAATCTTCCAGTCCTCCATTTGCTGTACCCAATATAATTCCATCCAGATCAGAATTTTTATGAATTAGTGGCAGACCAGCACCGACACCCATTCGGACTGCCTTTCCCATTCTCCGGAGCAATCCGGCAGGAATTAACGAACCATAACCAGGCTCCAGTGCTGCATACCGGCTTCCGGCAATTATTTTTATTTCACTTTCAAAGAAAGCCTCATCATACGTTTGCTGTGCTGATATACAGGATAAATCTTTTATAAACATGTTCAGATATTTCTCGGGAAACGGCTTTTAATGAACCGGCTCTCCTGCGGCATTTGCTATAAATTGTTTTATTTCCAAACTATAATCCAGCATGTGTTTTTCTTTTTTTGCTTCACTCCATCCCAGTTCCTCTCCCATTAAATCTGCTACTATAGGCAAACACCTTAAAGTGGCATGCCAATCTGTAATTTCCATCCGAATTCTTCGTGACAAAACATCTCTTGGCACAATCGCCATTTCGTTTTGAACAGTATAAATTACTTCTGCTTTGATGTAAGGATAGCCAGTATCCAGTTTTTCTTTAAGCTTCGGATTGATCTGTGTCAGCTTACCTACTTCGCTTGCTCTGGAACCGTATTTATTTACCAGATGTTTGCTCACGTCCTCAGGCAGGCTAAAATCCTTCACCAGAAATTTCCAGGATTCATAATCAAAATTCGCGCCACCGGTTAGCATATAATTCGCCGTTGTACATTCGTTATGTTTTTCAAAAATCAGATCAGCCTGATCGATCGTATCTTTTGCCATCAACCGATACGTTGTCCATTTTCCACCTAGTAAGCTAACCAAACCTGAAACGGCATCTATTTCAATTTCATGATCACGCAGCAATGTTTTGGTAGATTTATGCGGATCTGCCGAAAGAAGCGGTCTCAAACCACCATAACCAGCTTTTACTTTCGAAACATCTATTGCTTTATCCAGATATGGATTTAGTGTACTAACCAGATAATCTACCTCCTTTTTACTCAGATTTGCCTCATTAACAAGATCATTAGATTCCGTATCCGTAGTGCCCAGCAGCATAGAACCTTCGAATGGAATAGCAAATACTACCCGTCCGTCCGCCGTTTTGGGAATCAGCATAGCATGATCACTATTCAGGACTTCGTAAGGAAGCACAACGTGAACACCTTTGCTGGGTCTGATTCTGCCCGGCAAATCAATATTTGCAAAATGTCTGATTTTATCTGAAAAGGGTCCGGTACAATTGATAACCAGTTTCGTATTGATGGTAAATTCTTGCTCAGATTGGGTATCACGAACCTGAACTCCGTTTAACTTTCCATTTTCATTTTTTTCAAAACCAGTTACTTCAATATAATTGGCCACGGCTGCTCCTGCTTCTGACGAAGACGTAGCCAGTGCAAGACAATAACGTGCATCATCTAGCTGTCCATCATAGTACATAACGGCACTGTGCAGTTTGCTTCGATTCAGTGTAGGAATCCTTGACAGTACTTCTTCTTTTTTCAGCCATTTACTTTTAGGCAAAGAATCATTTGTAGCAAACCAGTCGTACATCCTAAGTCCTATGCTGAAATACAGCCCTTCAATCCAGGAACTTACCGGCGTCATCAGAGCCAGTGGTCTTGCCAGATGCGGCGCATTGTTCAGTACAATATGTCTTTCTTCCAACCCATGACGAACCTGCTTTAACTGAGCAAAATCCAGGTTTTTAAAAGCCTGTTCCAAATAGCGTACACCTCCGTGAATCAGTTTGGTAGATCGGGAAGAAGTTTCTGAAGCAAAATCTTTGCGATCAATCAAAGCAACTTTATAACCTCTCAGAACTGCATCCAGGGCGCAACCCGCACCGCTCGCACCTGCTCCGATAATACAAATATCAAAATGCTCATTTTTTAATCTAAGGAGCGACTCGTTACGATTCATGCCAGGCAGGTATAATATTTGTACAGATAGTAGTAAGATGCAAAAGTACAAAGTAGAGTATTGTAATTGCATGAATATATTTTAAAATAACTTGTAGCATATGTTACGTTACTATCAATCTTACGTCTGACAGCTAATACAGTTATTTAAATTAACAATCATAATTTACACAAAAAACAAATCTTCATTATGGGCTTATTTTCATTTTTAAATGGCGGAGGTAAAGATGTGCTGAAAGATCAGCCTGCTGCGGCAGCTGCAACACCGGAAGCAGAACCATTACGTGCCAGTGCTTTATTAGCATACGTAAAACAACTGGGTCTTCCTTACAATACATTAACTGTTAAAACTTCTGCCAAAACAGTAACGATCATAGGTGAAGTTGCAAAACAGGAAGATGCTGAAAAGATTACCCTTGCTGTAGGAAATGTAAAAGGTGTAGAGACTGTAGATAACCAACTTGTGGTTAAAGCCCCTGCTCCGGAAGCTAAATATTATACCGTCGTTAAAGGAGATACGCTTTCTTTGATCGCAAAAGCACAATACGGTGATATGATGAAGTATCCTGTTATTTTTGAAGCCAACAAACCGTTGCTTAAAGATGCAGACGATATCGAGCCAGGTCAGGTTTTACGGATTCCAGCCTTATAACAGCTATTTGCTTTTAGCAGTTAGCTTTACAACAGACATAAAAAAATGACAACTCTTTCGGGTTGTCATTTTTTTGTTGAGAAAGATTAATAATTAATCTTCTGCTGCGATTACGTTCAAAGTTACTTTGTGTTTCACTTCTTTGTGTAAGTCGATCAATGCTGAGTAAGTACCAACCGATTTTACGTCATCTACTGTAATCTTCTTACGGTCGATATCAAAACCTTTTGATTTAAGTACATCTGCAACCTGTGTGTTGGTAACACGTCCGAAAATACGGCCGCTTTCTCCCACTACAGTACGAATGTCGATTACCAGATCACCAATTGCTGATGCAATATCTTCTGCATCTTTCTTAAGCTTTTCAGCTTTGTGAGACGCCTGACGTACGTTTTCAGCAACGATTTTACGGTTAGAGTCATTTGCCAATAAGGCAAAACCCTGCGGAATAAGGTAATTACGACCGAAACCCGCTTTTACATTCACGATGTCGTTCTTATAACCTACTCCGGCAATATCAGTTATTAATATGATTTCCATTGTTAGTATCTCTTTCTATTTTATTTCAATTGATCAGCAACAAATGGCAATAAAGCCAAGTGACGTGCTCTTTTAATTGCCTGAGATACTTTACGCTGGTATTTCAAGCTGGTACCTGTAAGACGACGTGGCAAGATTTTCCCCTGCTCATTGACAAGTTTCAACAAAAAGTCTGGATTCTTGTAATCAATGTATTTGATGCCTGCTTTCTTAAAGCGGCAATATTTTTTGCGGTTGATGTTTTTTTCAACCGGTTCGTTTACGAGTGACATAGCTTATGCTTCGGTTTTAGATTCAGTTGTTTCTTCCTTCTTTCTGCCAATCAAACCTTTACGTTTTTTCTCGTTGTAAGCAAGAGAATGTTTGTCAAGGGCAATTGTTAAAAAACGCATTACGCGTTCGTCACGACGGAATTCCGTTTCCAAAACATCCACAACGGCTCCATCTTCTGATGAATACTCAAACACATTGTAATAACCTGTGTTTTTCTTTTGAATGGGGTAGGCTAGCTTACGCAATCCCCAGTTTTCTTCGTGTACAAGTGAACCACCATTTTCAGTGATCAGCGTACGGAATTTGTCAACGGCGTCCCTCATCTGAGCCTCAGACAAGATGGGAGTTAGAATGAACACCGTTTCATACTGCTTAGACATACGGCAAATATTTAAATATAAATTGATTTTTATTCTCATTTGGTCCCACTGGAACCAATAATGAGGGTGCAAAAATAGGGTTTGGAATCGACAATTCCAAACCCTATCGTTATTTAACAGAAAACTAGACAGTTATAAATTAATCTACTGTGAAATTGCCCTGCCCTATTTTAAATCCTTCACTATATACTTCGATAGAATACTTCCCGTCTTTCATTGGAATTCCTCCGCGTCCGTAAAAAATATCCACTGACTGGCGATTATTGGTAAAGTTCACAGTCTGTTTAGAGCTGTAAATCATATCCTTTCCATTATAACTGAATGCTCCTGAACCCGTTGCCATATCCGAAAGTACTGCACCGTCCGGATCAAGGATACGCAGATAAATATCTTTTTCATTCTGTTTCGCTACCGCATTTTCTCCAAGTTTGAAGCTAACGCGCAGTTTATCAATACGTTTTGCTTTAAACTTCTCACCTTCACGTTCTTTCCCTTTAGCAGAAACTGCATGGATTGATAATTCTTCTGTACGTAGCGCAGAAGCCAAGGTTACCTTTTCAGCCAATTCACGATTCTGGGCGGAATAATTATTTACCGAATCATTTAATAACTGTTTTTCCGATTCCAGTCCTGTTACCTGCTGGCTCAGTTCCTGGTTTTTATTGGTAACAATGCCCAGTTCTTCACGTAGCGTTGATATTTCAGTATCCTTCTGTGATAAAACAATTTCGTAGGATTTAATTTTTTTACTAAAATCAGCAGCATGAAAGTTTTTTGAATTTTTCAGCTGTTCCTTATCTTTTTCAAGCTGTTTCTTCAATTCTATTAAAGACTTAACACTTCCGCCAAGCTTTTGGATTTCCGCAATTTTGGTATCCAGTTCAGCAGAAATAGAATCCAGCTTTGTTTTTGTGAATAAAACTTCTTCTGTTTTTGCAGTAATGATATCGTCTTTTATTCTGCTTTCTTGTTTTTCGTGATAGATAAAATAAACAAGTACCAAATTAAGCAATGCTAAAACGGCCAAAGCGGCCCATAGGAGAGTTTTTCGATCTTGCTTTTGTTCTTGATTATAGTCCATATAGAGAGTTAATTTTTTAATTAGTTGGTAAAAGAACTACGTTTTTTTCAATTTTGAAATAAGTTAAGACCTATTTGTGAAAACTAACGTTCAATAATCAGATAGAATTGGTTCTATATTAAAATTTTCATATCCATATAATGCCTGCAATTGCTCAAAATATAAAGCAGATAGAAGACCAGCTGCAACAAAAAGCGCGGCTGATTGCTGTAACTAAAACCAAGCCAGTAGAAATGCTGGAAGAAACGTATCGGGCAGGGCTTCGTCGTTTTGGTGAAAACAAAGTTCAGGAAATGACTGCAAAGTACGAAGTTTTACCCAAAGATATTGAATGGCATATGATTGGCCATCTGCAATCGAATAAGGTAAAGTACATGGCGCCTTATGTATCAATGATTCATTCGGTTGACAATTTTAAACTTCTGAAGGAGATCAATAAGGAAGCCTTGAAGAATAACCGTGTTATCTATTGTCTTCTTCAAATATTTATAGCCGAGGAAGAAACAAAATTCGGTTTGTCGGATGAAGAAGCAAGAGAAATCCTGGAATCTGAGGAACTGACTTCACTTAAAAATATTAAAATTGCCGGTCTGATGGGTATGGCTTCCAATACCGATGATATGGAGAAAGTCCGCATGGAATTTCATCATTTAAAATCGCTTTTTGAGACTTTTAAATCGTATGAAAAAGAAAACGTAAAAATGCAGGAATTATCCATGGGCATGAGCGGTGATTTTCAGCTTGCTGTAGAAGAAGGCAGTACACTGGTAAGGGTCGGAAGTGCAATTTTTGGTGCAAGATAATTTCTGCTGTTACGATGTTGGTCAAAAGAGAATAATCAAACTCTGTTATTCTCTTTTGGTTTATTCACATTCAAAGCATTTGCTACTTTTTCTTTTACAAATTCCAGTGATAGTTCAGCGCACGGAGACCCGGCCTGACGAACAAAAAATGCATTTTCCTGTCGCCCGTACTTTCCTGAATAAGGATTATAGGTAGGAAAGGCTCCTAAGGAACCCATCAAAATAACACCCGTAGTTCCGACAGCATTGGCAAGATGAGAGGGGCCGCTATCAAGGCCGATAAAAAAGTCTGCCCTCCTGATCACCTCGGCAGTTTCCAGAATGGACAGTTGCCCACACAGATTTCTATAAAATGGTTCTTTAACATCAAGATTACTTTTCAGGCCAATTTCAATAATCTGATACGAATAATTTTTAGCCAACCAGACAATAAGCTGATTCCAGCGATCTGCCGGCCAGTCTTTCGGGGCATAGTTGGACTGACAATGGATGGCAATAAATTTTTCAGGCAGCTGTAAGGAATCTACTTTCCGTCGATGCTGATCCTGCAAATAAAGTCTGGGTTGATCATCCGCAGGAAAAGGAACTTTATCTCCAATTAAATCAGCTGTCCTGGCAAAGACTTCCAGCAAATTTCCAAAACTTAAATAAGTATGAACGTTAATTCCTTTTCTTAACGCAATCAGATTATCAATAGAAACATTGCAGGTAGCACAGTAATTATTATTACTGAATTGAAGTTCATAGATTTTGTCAAAAATATTTTTTTCAAATAAGGCCTTTCGCTGCGTGACACAAAACTCCTTAAATGTTTCATCAATCTCCGGATTAAAATCAATCAGTTCATGATAGGAAGGTTTAACAAACCAAACAATGTATGCGTTAGGGTGTAAAGAACGGACATATCTGCTAATGGGTTCTGCGGCTACGATATCTCCAAAATGCTCTGTTCTTACAACGGCAATCAGCTCCTGACCCTTTGAAAATTTCGCCTTTTTTGCCCTAAAATATACCCAGGCCTGATAAGCCAGAAGATGTGCTTTGAAAATATGGGAATACTTAAAATAGCGGTGTGTCCAAAGCTGCCTGAAACGTTCTACTGTCATTTTATCATCTTTTTTCCGGTATTGCATTTTAAAATTGCCGGATTCTGCCGCAAGTTAAAAAGATTTTTTTATCAAAGAGTTGGTTGCCTCTTTTCTCAACCCTAACTTTACCCGCTATGTCACCCATTCATAAAGTGGCGAACAATCGTTCTTACTATCTATTCAATATCTATGAAATTCATGATTCAGGCAGGCGGTATTCTGGGAGCACTTGCCGTAGCGCTAGGTGCATTTGGAGCTCACGCACTAAAAGGAATGCTCGAAACTTCCGGCAGAATGGAAACTTTTGAAACTGCCGTAAAATACCAGTTTTACCATGCCTTGGCGATGGTTCTGGTGGGTATCTTAATGCAGCGTGCCGGGGAAGATGCAGCCAAATGGCTGGGATGGTCTGGCAATGCCTTTGCCGTAGGTGTTATTATTTTTTCTGGTTCTTTATACGCAATTTGTTTTACCGGAATAATCAAATTCGGAGCTACGGCCCCAATTGGTGGATTATTGCTGATCGCAGGATGGATACTTCTCATTATGGCCGCAGGAAAGCTTTCTTAATGGTTAATGCCGGGCGGCCGGTGCCGTTAATGGTTAATGGTTAATGGTTAATGGTTAATGGTTAATGGTTAATGGTTAATGGTTAATGGTTAATGGCAAGTTGACAACGGCTAAACGCGTTCCAATAATATCAGAAAGTTGAATATTTAAATAGAAATTACATATTTGAGCATTAACAATTAACCCTTGATAATTAACCATTAACATCGTCCGTCATTAACAATTAATTCTTGACAATTAACCATTAAAAATTTATCCTCTCGAAAGTGTAAAGGGTCTTTGTGCATCGATCTTTAAAAAGATAAACAGCAGCACTGAAAACGACCACAGGGATGACCCTCCGTAGCTGAAAAAGGGCAATGGAATACCAATTACGGGCATTAATCCGATGGTCATTCCGACGTTAACAAGGAAATGGAAAAAGAAAATTCCGGCTACACAGTATCCGTAAACACGGGCAAAACGGCTACGCTGTCGCTCGGCCAAAACGACAAGCCTGGAAATCAACAGAATAAATAAGGTAACTACTATGGCAGTTCCTACAAAGCCATGCTCTTCTCCTACGGTGCAAAAAATAAAGTCGGTGCTTTGCTCCGGCACGAAGTCAAACTTTGTCTGTGTTCCCTGTAAAAAACCTTTTCCGGTAAATCCGCCGGAACCAATCGCAATTTTAGACTGAATTACGTTCCAGCCAATGCCACGGGGATCAGAATCCGGATCCAGGAGCACCATAATACGGCCGCGCTGGTGCTTCTGCAAGACATTGTTCATGAAGAAATCAACACCGAAAACAATAGAAATCATTACCACTGCAATCAGGATAGTCGCGATAAGTCCTCCCCTTCGGCGAGTCATAACGGGCATAGCCCAGATTACAATGGCTGCAATGACAATGATAGCACCGGCAATGTACCAGGAGTCATAGAGCAGGGAAATGATAAGCAATGCTGCGGAAACAATACCAATAGCCGGAATAAAACCAGGCATACCTTCGCGATACAGGATGATCGCAAAAGAAGCAAAAACCAGCATCGATCCGGTTTCATTGGATAAAAGAATCAAAACGGAAGGCAACGCGATAATCCCCAGAATAGGATAGTAATCTTTTAATTTCCGCGATAAACTGATGGCAGGGTCACTAAGGTACTTTGAAATGGCCAGACTGACGGCCAGGTTGGCAAACTGTGCCGGCTGTAAAGAAATAGCACCAAACTTGATCCATGACCTTGACCCATTGATATTGGACCCGGCAAATAAGACTACGACCAGCAGGAATATAACAATGGCATAAATAATGAAAGAGAATGTCTCGTAAAATTTATAATCAATGACCAGAATACAGATGATCAGTATAAAAGTTGTCCCCATCCACATCAGCTGCTTGCCTGCATTATTGGACAAGTCAAAAATGCTGCTGTGTGTTTCCGGATTATAAACGGCTGCATAGATATTGACCCAACCTATGCCAAGGCATGCGATGTAAATCAGCACGACCATCCAGTCGACATTTTTGGTTATGGGTTTGCCTTCTTCCATTTAACTATGATAATATTGATGAATCGATTACTGAATAAGATTAACCAGATTAAAATTTCTTTAACCAGTTTATCACTTTGGGTTGCTGCTTTTCAACCGGAGCCATCGGGATGCCCTGCCTCCTTTTTGATGTATCTTTCACGAAAGTTTTAGGCGGAGCGGGCAGAATTACATTTTTCATAAAATCTGCTTTCATCATCCTTTCTTCCAAGGCTTTGTTTGTAATTTTTCGGGTCAGGTATTTTTCTATAATCAAATTGGCGATTGGAGCTGCTGCCACACCTCCCGCACCTGCGTTTTCAACAAACACGGCTATGGCTATTTTAGGGTCTTCCACGGGGGCAAAGGCAATAAAAATAGAGTGATCTTCTCCTCTTCTATTCTGGGATGTTCCGGTTTTACCCGCAATTGAAATACCCTCAACCCTCGACCTTCTGGCTGTACCGGCTTCTACCGCACCAAGCATCCCTTCAATCACCGGGCCAAAATTTTGAGGGTCAACCCCTGACTCATGACGAACTGTGTATTCAGGTTTAACAGTTTTTTTCTCTCCAATCCCATGAATTACATGCGGTGTATAATAGTATCCTCTGTTGGCAATGATGGCTGCCACATTAGCCATTTTCAAGGGCGTGATCAGAATTTCACCTTCGCCAATGCTCAACGAATAAATATTGGAAAACTTCCAGCGGCTCTCGCCGTAAATCTTATCATAATATTTTTTATCCGGTAAATTCCCTTTTCGCTCACTTGGCAAATCAATCCCCAGCTGCTGCCCAATACCAAATTTACTGATTCTGTCGTGCCAGTCATCCAGCCCCGCAGCAGATGCTTTGAAGGTATTCGTAATTTTATTATTGTAAATTATTCTGCGGAAAACGTTGTAAAAATAAGGATTGCAGGAATGTGTAACACCCAAGGCAACGGTTGGCGTACCCGGGTGATTGTGGCAGCCGATCGGGCAATTTGCATGCGTAAAACCGCTACCTGGCGTGATCACCCCTTCCTGCAAACCGATCAGTGCCTGGATCAGCTTAAAGGTTGAACCAGGCCGGTAACTGGCCATAACCGGACGGTTAAATAAAGGCTTGTACGGATTGCGGTAAAGCGCTGTATAGTTTTTTGAAAAATGCCGTGTTGCCAGGATATTCGGGTCATAGGTCGGTGCTGAAACCATGGACAAGATTTGTCCGGTTTTTGGTTCAATAGCTACGATGCTACCTACCTTATTGACCATCAGACTATCCGCATATTGCTGGATATCAATATCAATCCCCGAATAAAGATTTTCTCCCGCAATAGCCATAGTATCCAGTTCTCCGTTTTTCCACGCACCTTTATAAACACCGCTTACGTTTTGCATGATAAACTTCGTACCGCGTTTCCCTCTCAGTTCATTCTCATAAATTTTTTCGATACCGGTTTGTCCGATATAATCACTCTGACGATAATAAGGTTCTACCTGTTTTTCCAGCTGTGTTTTGCTGATCTCACTGACATACCCCAGCGTGTTGGCCAACGTAGTACCTTTGTATGTACGCATCGAACTTTTGGCAAATTCAAAACCGGAATAGTCCACCATGATATCCTGTATGGAAGCAAAATCTTCTTTTGACAATTGCCTTAAAAATATCGAAGGTTTTACTCTGGAATAAGAACTGGCAGCAGTAATCAGACTGTCAAATTCACGTTTTTCAATGCCCAGAACCCTGCAGAAACGCAGGGTATCATCTACCTTCACTTTATAAGGTGTCACAAGCAAATCATAAACCGGTGTATTATAAACGATTAGTTTTCCGTTGCGATCATATATCTGACCGCGGAAAGGAACTTCAATGACACGTTTGATAGAATTACTGGACGACTCAATAGAATAGCTTTCATCCAGAACCTGCAAATAAAATAAACGAAACAGGTAAATTAAACCTATTAAAGCAAAGAAGCCAATGATGACAAAGCGGCGATTTTCAAGCATTCTGCACTAAATATTCCTGTTCTCTCAATTTTCACACGAAGTTCGTGATATCGAAAGACTTATCAAAGCCTTCGGATACCTTAAATATCATCCTCAATCTCCTGCCGGTACCACCATTATGACATCTTCCTTATCAATGACCACCGCACCTTCCGGAAGGCCTTTTGGTTTTCTGACATATTTTTTTGGTGTCACAATGACGGGACATAAACTATCTGTTCTTCTTTTTGAATGCCAGGCAGCCAGCTGCGCTGCTCTTTCTATCACGGGCGCCGGAAACTTCTTTCCAGCCTGATGTTTTATAATGACATGTGAGCCTGTAACATCTCTGGCATGAAGCCATAAATCTTCTTTATGGGCATACTGTTTGGTCAGCAGGTCATTGTTTTTAGCATTTTTTCCAATCAGGATCGAAAAGCCCATAAAATCCACTTTTTTGAATAAGTCTGCTTGTTCTACGGAAGGAGTATTTCCGCCGCTTAATCCATTTGATTTAATAAACGTCCGGAGTTCTCTTAACAATTCAATGGACTCAATAGATTTAACATAATCCTCCATTTTCTTCTTCTCATTTTCTCTCGCCTGAAGACTGTCATGCAGCCGGGCAATCTCTATTTTCTCATTTTTGGATTTTCGGTAATACCCTTCAGCTGTCTTTTGTGGCGTAAGATCTTTTTTCAACCGGATTTTTATTGGCTGATCATTATAGAAATTATACAATTCCACGGACTCGGCACGTTCCGGTATCTGATGCAGATTCGCCATCAGAATGTTGGCAATTTCATCATTTTTGGTTCCTTCTTCCAGCTCAACTAATTTCTTAAACGTATTTTCAAGATAATTGTCTGTTTGGGAAATCCGTTTTTTTAGAATTCTCAGTATTTCCGCTTTTTCCTTTTCAATGCCGGTTAGCCGGATAAATGCATAGTAATAGGCATTTAGTGCTTCTATCGGATCCTGATAGCTGTTGATGACTTCCCCAATCTCTAAAAGCGAAAGAACAGGAACAAGCTCGATCTTGGTGATATAAAAAACCGGATTATTTAACTGATTCAATACAGACTGAACAATTTCCCAGCGTTTTTCCGGAATGGTAATATCCTTTAATAATCCATTCAGATATTTGTTTACCAATTTTCCAAAGGTTGGAAACAGAGGCTCAAAACGCAGATCGTACTTTATGTATGCTTCAAAAGATTGATCTATCGGTCGGTCTAATGTTTCAAGGGAAAGTGTAAAATCTGTTGCCAGTTTGTTGTTAAACATTTGGTTAACAGTACCATCCTTATCAAAAGCAATAAGATTGGATCGGTTCCCAAATAGTTTTAAAACTAAAACTTCACCGCTTTTAAATATAATTTCAATTGCCCTTTCATTGGTAAAAACCCGGACATGCAGAATCGGCTGATCATATAAATGCGTAAAGAGATTTACACTATTCCTTCGTGCACGATCAAACTTATCCGGAAAACTCAGACAGGCGAAATCGGGACGTAATGTTGCTTTGATAAAAAAAGGATTTTGTAAAACTTCATCAACCTGAGATTCTGCAAATACCAGCACAATCTCATCCTTTTCCTGACTAAATGCCTCGATGAATTTTTTCCCGGTCAGTTCCTGATTAAGGCGTGGAGCAAGTTGTTTGAGGAAGTAATAATTTTGGTGCACTGGGTTTTATCTTTAACTAGTATATTCTCATTTTTAAATCAGATTCATCGCCAGCTGATGCCGGACAACTTCTTCTGAATAACCATTCGTTTTAAGCCAGCTTTCATTGTGGTAGGTATTCATATAACGTTCTCCGGAATCACATATCAGCGTAACAATAGAACCAGCTTCTCCGTTTGTCTTCATCTCTTTTGCAAGTTCCAGCACTCCCCAAAAATTGGTACCTGTTGAGCCGCCAACCCGCTTGTTAAGTAATGAGCTGAGGGTTAACATCGCAGCAAAACTTCCTGCATCCGGCACTTGTATCATATGGTCTACCACAGTCCTCAAAAACGAAGGTTCAACTCTTGGGCGTCCAATCCCTTCAACTCTGGAACCAACTTCACTGCAAAGTCCGGGATTATTATTTTTCCAGAATTCAAAAAAAACAGAGTTCTCTGGATCAACAACGCATATTTGGGTCGCATGTTGTTCATAACGCACGTAACGGCCAAGGGTTGCAGACGTTCCGCCAGTACCCGCTCCCGTCACAATCCATTTGGGCACAGGATACTTTTCATGTTTCATCTGACGAAAAATCGATTCGGCAATATTGTTATTTCCACGCCAGTCGGTCGCTCTTTCGGCAAAAGTAAACTGGTCCATAAAATGTCCATCTGTTTCCTGAGCAATTTTCCGTGAGACTTCATAAACCTCAGCCGGATGATCCACATAATGACATCTTCCTCCATAAAATTCGATGGCCTGAATCTTATCCGTACTGGTAGATTTCGGCATGACTGCTACAAAAGGCAGACCCAGAAGTTTGGCAAAATAGGCTTCTGAAACCGCTGTAGAACCACTGGAAGCTTCGACAATGGTAGTACCTTCATGCACCCAGCCATTACAGATGGCATACAAAAAAAGCGATCGTGCCAGCCGGTGTTTCAAACTTCCTGACGGATGTGTTGATTCATCTTTGAAATAAAAATCGATATCCGGGAATGCAGGAAGTTTCAGGTAAATAAGGTGTGTATCTGCTGAGCGCTGATAATCCGCTTCAATTTTGGAGATTGCATCTCCGATCCAGGAAGATTTAGTATGAAGTGGGGTGTGGTTCATTTTATGCTTATTGTAAGATTCTATCTTAAACAAATACAAATATTACAGCATATTAGTGGAAAGCAAGAAGAATTTAAAAGGCAGAGGTGAAGAGTAACCAGGCAATTATAAAAATGTAGATTTAAAAAGTTCGTTACGGTTTAGATAAGCGATTTTAAGTATTGCTCAGCAGTCATAACCGGAATACTCGATTTCATATAATCTTTAATGTTTCGAGTAATGATTACCGTACAATTATTTTCCAAAGCAATGGCATATTGAACTGCATCTTCAGTATCCGTAAAGTCGGAAACGAGACCTGATCTTATTGCCGTTTTAGTAGTGGCAGCAATATTTATATTTTGCTCTAATAAGCTGACAGATTTTCTGGCAGCATCTTTGCCTGCTATCTTGCTGGTGAAATAATATACATTAAGCAGACTATGCGCTGAAGAAAATAAAGTAAAATCCTCACTATCTGCTAGTGAAAGAATTTCCATTGCAAAAGTGTCGTGTGGTTGTCTAATTAACAAGGCATCGAGTAAAATATCAGAATCAATAAACAAGTTCATTCCTTTGTATATTTTTCTGAGATATGATCACGATACAATTCTTTATGATTAAAATCCGGCGTAGGCTTTTTTACAGCAGCCAGATCTTTTACCCAAGGCGAAACTTTTACAGATTCGATACTTTCATCCGAAAGAGAAGCCAGATAATATTCAACAATTTTGGATAAACTGACATTCTTCTGCTTTGCATAATTTTTTGCCTTATCAATTACACTATCCTGGATACTCAAGGTAAGCTTTGTATTTGACATAAATTCTAATGTTAGTTTTACGTACAAATATAATAATTTCTTACGTAACTTATAAGATTAGTAAGTCATAACTCCAATACCAGCCCATCATAAGCCAGATGCACATTTTTTGGCAACTCTTTTTCAACCTCAGCATGTAATCCAAGCCTGTGACTGATATGGATCAGATAAGCAGCAGGCACATTCAGTTTTTTGATCAGCTCAAGTGCCTGAGAAAGTGTAAAATGGGAAAGATGCGGTTCTTTTTGCAGTGTATCAAGCACTAAAACCTTTGTTCCGGCAATTTTTTCCTGTTCAATTTCGGAGATATAATTGGTGTCGGTTATGTAGGTAAAATCACCAATACGATAACCGTAAACGGCTAATTTGTAATGCAGTACTTCAATTGGAGTAAATTGAACTCCCTGTACATCAAAAGGTTTATTCTGAATAGGATGAAGTTCAAAGTGAGGAACGCCGGGATAACGCATTTCTGAAAAGGCATAAGCAAACTCGACCTGAATCTGGTCTAAAACCTCCTGACGGCCATAAAGCGGAATATCTTTTCCCTGACGATGATTGAAGGCGCGGGCATCGTCAAGTCCGGCGGTATGGTCCTTATGCTGGTGGGTAAAAATAATAGCATCCAGCTCCCGTACATTGGCACGCAACATCTGCTGTCTGAAATCCGGTCCGCTGTCAATTACGAATGATTTTCCCTGAACCTGTATCCAAACGGAGGTCCTGAGACGTTTGTCGCGAAAGTCAGTGGAACGGCAAACGGCACAATCACAAGCAATAACTGGTACTCCTTGTGATGTGCCGGTCCCTAAAAATGTGATCTTCATGCAAAAAACTATTCTGTCAAATGCGCAACCACTTCTACCAAACGGTCAAAGTTCAATGGTTTCATAAGCGCATCGTCAAATCCTGCTTCTTTAAAGTCTTCTTCCGAATAGTTTTTGGCATTACCCGTTATTGCTACAATTGGTGTTTTTGCTTTATCAGCATTTGCCAGATTTCTGATTTGTCGTGCACACTCCATTCCATCCATCACAGGCATATTGATATCCAGCAAAATGATGTCAAAATCTTCCTTTTCAAGAAGCTGCAACACTTGTTCTCCATTTTTTACGGAAGTAATTTCATAATGTTGAAATTCCAGAATTTTCCGTGCCAGATTTTGAATTACTGAGCTGTCTTCGGCAATGAGTACTCTTTTTGTGTAGGACATATAATGGATCAGGTATTGTTTTGTAATTATTTGGCAGGTGAATTTAGGTATATTTCATTCAACAACGCAAATTCCGCAGCCGGGAAGTTCCAAAATTATCATAAAAAAATAAATAATCCGGCTCTGATTTTTTCAAACGCATGTTTCAGATGTAAGTTTGTAATTCTTTTTACAATTTGATTTGCTAGATTATGTTTAAGAACAAAGTAATACGATGGAGCACCTTTGCAATGATCGTAGCCATCCTGGCTTATTTTTTTATTGAAAATTTCAGCTCAGCCAATTCAGAAGCAGATAAAGACGATTTAATTGCAGCAAACCCGCAACAGTATATTGCTAAAATAACTAAGGAAAGAGAGTCAAAAGACGATCAGTTCAGAACAACAAAAGACTCTCCGATTCAGGACAAGGATACTTTTCATGGTCTGCATTACTTCGAAATCGATCCTGCTTACCGCGTGAAAGCTTTTATTACACCTTATGAAAAAGAGGATAAAACAGTCGAACTTCCTTATACTGATGGCAGCACAACGACTTATGAACGTATAGGTTATGCTAATTTTACCATCAACGGAGTAGCGCAGAAACTTCTTCTACTTAAAAATGAATCGGTCATATCGGTACTGTTTAAAGACGCAACGAGTGGAAAAGAAACCTATGGCGGCGGGCGCTACCTGGACTATCCGGCTTCTAAAATGAAAGGGGATTCTCTGGTACTGGATTTCAATACAGCCTACAATCCCTATTGCGTATATGCACCTACTTATGCGTGCCCTGTTCCGCCTGCTGAAAATACTTTATCCGTTGCAATCCGCGCAGGAGAACAAGGAAATCATTAATTTTGTTAAACATCAATCAGAAAGCAGGAAATCAAAGTAGTAACGCATCGATTACCCTTTCGACATCATACCCATTTAAAATACCCGCATGAAAATCTCGTATAAGTGGCTTAAAGAATTTATTGACATTACCGAATCTCCGGAAGAAATTGGCGCATTACTTACTGCAACAGGCCTTGAAGTAGAAGGGATAGAAGAAGTTGAATCCATAAAAGGCGGTCTGAAAGGTGTTGTGATTGGTGAAGTATTAACGTGTGAAAAGCATCCGGAAGCAGATCGTTTGAAAATAACAACCGTTGATGTTGGCTTGGAGCAACCCTTACATATTGTCTGCGGAGCACCTAATGTAGCTGCCGGCCAGAAAGTATTGGTAGCAACGGTCGGCACCACGCTGTACCCGACAGGAAGTGACGAACCACTTGTCTTAAAAAAATCAAAGATCAGAGGAGCTGCTTCGGAAGGAATGATCTGTGCGGAGGATGAGTTAGGACTTGGACAGTCACATGACGGAATTCTGATTCTGGAAACTGATTTACCAAACGGAACACCTGCTTCCGAACATTTTGGTATTTCTTCCGATTATTTGATTGAAATCGGGTTAACGCCAAACCGTGCCGATGCTGCTTCACACTACGGCGTTGCCCGTGATTTGAAAGCGGTTCTGAATCGTGAAATTAAATTACCTTTGGTAGAATCTTTTTTGGTTGACAATCATGATCTGCCTATTACGGTAAGCGTTGAAAACAATGAAGCTGCACCGCGTTATGCGGGTTTGACAATAACAGGAATTAAAGTTTCTGACTCCCCTGAATGGCTGAAACAGCGTCTGGCTACCATTGGTATTCGTTCTATAAATTCTATTGTCGATATTACCAACTTCATCTGCCATGATCTGGGACAACCCATGCATGCTTTTGATGCGGATAAAATTACCGGCAAAAAAGTGATTGTAAAAACAGTAGCTGAAGGTACACCTTTCGTAACATTGGATGGACAGGAAAGAAAGCTATCTGAAACGGATCTGATGATCTGTAATGAAACAGAACCGATGTGCATTGCCGGTGTGTTTGGCGGATTAACGTCAGGCGTTACTGCTGAAACTACATCTATATTTCTGGAATCTGCCTATTTTTCACCTGCCTGGGTACGCCGTACAGCGCAACGCTTCAGCTTGAAAACGGATTCTTCTTTCCGTTTTGAAAGAGGAACAGATCCGAACATGCCGCTATATGCTTTGAAAAGAGCAGCGCTTTTGGTGAAGGAAATTGCGGGTGGTACAATTTCATCGGATATCACAGATTTGTATCCAAACCCTGTTGAAGATTTTGAAGTACAAGTAAAGTATCGTCATATTGATAGGTTACTTGGAAAACCACTTGAAAAGTCGTTAATCAAAACGATTCTAGCCGGACTTGATATTAAAATTCAGGATGAGGATGAAAATGCCTTTACCGCTATTGTTCCTCCATACCGTGTGGATGTTCAGCGTGAAGCAGATGTCATTGAAGAAATCCTTCGTATTTATGGTTTCGGGCAAATCGAACTTTCGGCAGGTTTGAGTTCTGATTACTTATCTGATTTTCCGGTTAACGATCCCGAGAAATTAAAAATGCGTTTATCAGAATTACTGGCAGCAAACGGATACAATGAAATCATTACCAATTCACTGACTAAACCGGAACCACAGGCCTCTCTGGGAGAAAGTATGTTTGGCAATCCGGTTAAAATCCTGAATTACCTGAGTGAAGATCTATCGGTGATGCGTCAGACTTTGATTTTCTCAGGCTTGGAAGTTGTATCTTATAACAGCAATCGCCGCCAGAGAGATCTTAAACTTTTTGAATTTGGTAAAACCTACCATGAGCTGAACGGAAAGTATTCTGAAAAAGAACGTCTGGCTCTTTTTATTTCAGGTAATGTTCAGGAAGAGAGTTGGCTTGAAAAATCAAGAGATGTGACCTTTCATGATCTGGCTGCGTCTGTAAACCAGATTTTGTCCGCCATGAAAGTGAAAAATGTGGAGAAAGAAGCCGCAGATACTAATATTTTCCAGCAGGGAATTACTTTGACTTTAAACAAAAAACCACTTGTTGCTTTTGGATTATTAAAATCAGCGATTACCAAAAAGGGTGATGTAAAAGCGCCGGTATATTATGCCGATTTTGACTGGGACTATCTATTGCGTCAGTATAATTATGCCGTGCAGTTTAAAGAAGTATCCCGTTTCCCTGAAGTAAGAAGAGATTTGTCTCTGGTGGTTGAGAAGAAAATAACCTTTGAAGAACTTCGCCAGATTGCCTATAAAACAGAAAAACAATTATTACGTGCTGTGAATGTTTTTGACGTTTATGAAGGTGCAAATCTAGATGGAAAAAAATCATACTCCATCAGTTTCATTTTGCAGGATGATCAGCAAACACTGACGGATAAAGTAATTGACAAATCCATGCAGCGCCTAATTGCTTCCTACGAACGTGAACTGGGTGCCATAATCAGAAAGTAAGGAATAATTAATCCTTTTTCAACGATTAAAATTTAGTCTTTTTTTGGATTTCCAAAGGTGCAAACGATACAAAAACCGGGCGGCATCCCGTCCGGTTTTTAATTTTTAACTGCGGTTAGCTCCGCTTTCGTCAAAAAAATGGAAGAGATCAGTCCACGTATGATTGAGCGAAATTTATCCGACTTGGAGAAGAAGTTGGATATTTTAATCATGACGAAAGAGAAACTAAGTTGGTCAGTTTCAGAATTACTACGTGAGAATGCCGAGCTGCGCAACAGCAACAACGAGCTGAAAGAAGAGGTAAAGGAAATAAAGAAAAAATACACTACTTTGCAAAAAGACTTTAATAAGTCTAAAACTTTCGTTAAAATTGTCACTAGTAAACTGACACCAACAGGCGGTTTGTCCGAACTGAAAGAATCCGTTGAACGATATATTGAAGAGATCGATAAGTGCATTGAATTGCTTGAAGATACCTTATGAAAAATAATCATATACCCAATCCCGATGTTTCAGTATTCATTAAGATACTGGACAGAGGTTTTAAGTTGAGTGTTCCGGCTGACCAGGAAATATTTTACAGGGAGGGTTATGAAACTTTCATGGAACGAGTACGAATAATTAAGGCTAAGGGAAAAGGAAAAGGATACGACGATATTGAGGCCATAGCACTTGCTTCTATTGAATGCCTGGTGGCAATGCAAAGAAATGCAGTTGAGACGGAACGTCTTATGGCCATGTTTGATAGCAGGGTGAATATTCTGGATGAGAAGGTTTCAGAAGCCATTCCTAATTAAACCGGTTGAATTTTTCTATGCAGACAGATCAAAATTCTTGTTTGCAAAAATCTAAACTTTTTATTAAACGTAAAAGATCTCCTTATTACCGTAAAACAGATAAGTTCGGCATTTTAATCGCATGTAGTCAGTAGCACCCAACTATTGTAAACACATTACTAAAATGTCAAATTCTTTAATCTTTATTGTCCTACTATCTGATATCATCGCACTGGGTGTGGGGGTATTTGCAGGTAAATACATTTTCAAAAAATCTTTCGACCACAAGGAAAAAGAAGCTCAGGACAGAGCTGCTGAGATTGTACGCAATGCGGAACAGTCTGCTGAAAACATCAAAAAAGACCGCATTCTTGAAGCCAAGGAAAAGTATCTGCGTCTGAAAACGGAATTTGAAGAGGAATCCAACAAGAAAAGAGTCATTCTTCAAACCAATGAACAAAAACTCAAACAGCGCGAACAAAGCCTCCAGCAAACCGTTGAGCAACACAAGCGTAAGGAAAGCGAAGTGGATGCGCTCAAAACAAACCTGACGCATCAGCTTGAAACGGCTACTAAAAAGCGTGAAGAAGCTGAAAAGATGCTTAGTCAGCAAGTTGCACAGCTCGAAAAACTGGCAAATTTAACGGCTGATCAGGCAAGGGAACAACTGGTAGACGCACTGAAAGCAGAAGCAGATACAAGAGCGGGTTCTTATGTAAAAAGTGCCATGGAAGAAGCTCGTCTCACTGCAACAAAAGAAGCTAAGAAGATTGTAATTGAAACGATTCAGCGTACGGCGGCTGAACATGCCATTGAAAACTGTGTATCTGTTTTCAACATTGAAAATGACGATATAAAAGGTAAAATCATCGGACGTGAAGGACGTAATATCCGTGCTTTAGAAGCTGCTACCGGCGTTGAAATTATTGTAGATGACACACCGGAAGCGATTGTTATTTCCGGATTTGATCCGGTTCGCCGCGAAATTGCACGTCTTTCATTACACCGTCTGGTTCAGGACGGACGTATTCACCCGGCTCGTATTGAAGAAGTTGTTGCTAAAACACGTAAAAACATTGACGATGAAATCGTCGAAATTGGAGAACGTACGGTTATTGACATGGGAATTCATGGTTTGCACCCTGAGCTTGTGAAAATGATAGGACGTATGCGCTTCCGTTCTTCTTACGGACAAAATCTTTTGCAGCATTCCAGAGAAGTTGCTAAGCTTTGTGCAACTATGGCGTCTGAATTGGGGTTAAATACTAAATTGGCAAAACGTGCCGGTTTGTTACACGATATTGGAAAAGTATGGCCGGAAGAATCAGATTTGCCGCACGCAATTTTGGGTATGGAACTTGCAAAAAAATTCAAGGAAAATCCGGAAGTATGTAATGCCATCGGAGCTCACCATGATGAGATTGAAATGACAAGTATCCTATCTCCGATCATTCAGGTTTGCGATGCGATTTCAGGATCTCGTCCGGGTGCCCGTCGCGAGATGATGGAATCATACATTCAGCGTCTGCGCGATCTTGAAAATATGGCAATGTCGTTTGATGGTGTAGAGAAATGTTATGCAATCCAGGCCGGTCGTGAACTTCGTGTGATCATCGATGCCGATAATGTTTCTGATGAAAAAGCGGGTATGCTTTCTTTTGATATCTCGCAAAAAATTGAAAAAGAAATGCAGTATCCGGGACAAATTAAAATTACTGTAATCCGCGAAATGCGCTCAGTAGCTTATGCGCGGTAAACTAGCCTAATGATACATGAAATATTCAGAGCTTACAAGTACACAGACATTAGGCATTAATACGCTTGGTGAATTAATAAAAGCTGGTTATGAATCCCGTTCTATCAAGCAGGAACTGAGAGATAACCTTATTGAAAAAATCAAGAACAAAACAGAAGTTTTTCCGGGTATCTGGGGATATGAAGAAACCGTAATTCCGGAGGTAGAGCGTGCTATTTTATCTATGCACAATATCAATTTACTTGGTTTGCGGGGACAGGCAAAAACGCGTATTGCCCGGATGATGGTAAATTTGCTGGATGAGTATATTCCGTATGTGAAAGATTCAGAACTTCATGACGATCCATTGGCCCCCTTATCAAGGTTTGCAAAAGACTTAATTGATGAACACGGCGATAATACACCGATTGCATGGCTACACAGAAATGAACGTTATACGGAGAAATTAGCTACACCGGATGTTTCTGTGGCAGATTTAATTGGTGATGTGGATCCTATTAAAGCAGCTACGCTAAGACTTCCTTATTCGGATGAGCGCGTAATACACTATGGATTAATTCCGCGTTCGCATCGTGGAATATTCGTTATCAATGAATTGCCCGATTTACAAGCTCGTATTCAGGTAGCTTTATTTAATATTTTGCAGGAAGGTGATATTCAGATCCGGGGTTTTAAACTTCGTTTACCTCTTGATATTCAGTTTGTATTTACAGCAAATCCGGAAGATTATACCAATCGGGGAAGCATCGTTACACCTTTAAAAGACCGTATCGAAAGCCAGATTGTAACCCACTATCCAAAAACACTGGAAGTAGGTAAGAAAATTACCGAACAGGAAGCATTTGTTAAAAAAGAGCAGAAGGAAATTGTGAAGGTAAATGAACTGATCAAAACCTTAATTGAGCAAATTGCTTTTGAAGCGCGTGAGAGTGAATATGTTGATAGTAAAAGCGGCGTTTCTGCCCGTTTAACTATTTCTGCCTACGAGAGCCTTTTAAGTGCCGCTGAGCGCCGTGCGCTTATTAATGGGGAAGATTCGACTTACATTCGAATTTCTGACCTTTATGGTGTGGTTCCTGCTATTTGCGGTAAAGTGGAATTAGTATATGAAGGTGAAGTGGAAGGTCCCGTCATTGTAGCACAAAACCTGATTGGAAAAGCAATACGGACACAATTCCTGAATTACTTCCCGGATCCGGAGAAATCCAAGAAAAGTAAAATCAATCCTTTTGCCAAAGTAATCGAATGGTTTGGTTCAGGAAATGAAATGGAAATGATCGGCGATATGCCGGATCGTGAATACATTGCCCGTCTTAAAACCATCGATGGTCTTGATGATTTCGTAGAAATGTTGAGTGCCTATGGAGATGCAAATGAAAAACTTTTTATGATGGAATTTGCACTTCACGGTATGGCTGAATATTCACTGATTGGGAAACAATCACTTGATCAGGGAATTAAATTTCAGGATCTTGTAAGCAGTATGTTTTCAGGACCGGATGATGAAGACTTTGATTTCGATGATGACGAGGATGATAGTAAAGGCAGATTTTAAATAATTCCTTTTCAATGATAAAGTAAAAGCCCTGCAGAAATCTCTGCAGGGCTTTTACTTTATATAAATATTAGGAAGGAGGAATTACTCAGGAGAACCTTCATCCACAATATTTGGCTCCAATGTATCCACCAACACATCTGGTTCGTGATTTACTTTGGCACGTACTTTTGCTTCCAACTCGTCCATCAATTCTGGATTATCTTTAATAAGTGCTTTTACAGCATCACGGCCTTGTCCAAGACGGTTTCCATCATAACTGAACCAAGAACCTGATTTTTTAACAATTTCAAGTTCTACGGCAAGGTCAATGATCTCTCCTACTTTTGATATTCCTTCGCCATACATAATGTCAAATTCCACTACTTTAAACGGAGGAGCCACTTTATTCTTTACTACTTTCACACGTGTACGGTTACCTAAAATCTGATCCGCACTTTCCTTAATCTGACCGATACGGCGAATATCCAGACGTACTGAGGCATAATATTTCAAAGCGTTACCTCCCGTTGTCGTTTCAGGATTACCGAACATCACACCAATTTTTTCACGAAGCTGGTTGATAAAAATACAGCAGCAGCCTGTTTTATTGATAACGCCCGTCAACTTACGTAATGCCTGTGACATCAAACGCGCCTGAAGACCCATTTTACTATCACCCATTTCACCTTCAAGTTCCGCACGTGGAACCAAAGCTGCTACAGAGTCAATGACAATAATGTCAACGGCTCCACTGCTGATCAGATGTTCAGCAATTTCCAATGCCTGCTCACCATTGTCAGGCTGAGAGATCAAAAGATTTTTTGTATCAATACCCAATTTCTCTGCATAAGCACGGTCAAAAGCATGTTCTGCATCAATAAATGCAGCAAGTCCGCCTTTTTTCTGAGCTTCAGCAATGCAGTGCATTGACAAAGTAGTCTTACCGGATGATTCCGGGCCATAAATCTCCACTACACGGCCACGTGGGACCCCACCAACTCCCAAAGCCAGGTCAAGGCCAAGAGAGCCTGTTGAAATAACAGGAATATCCAACACCTTCGTATCGCTCAGACGCATTACAGTACCTTTACCGTATGTTTTGTCAAGCTTTTCCAGTGTAGTCTGAAGTGCTTTTAATTTGTTGTCTTTATCCGTTGTTGTTGGTTGTGCCATAAAGCAGGACAAGTTGATTTAGTTTGTAAATGAATACGGTTTTAAATATTCAAAAACCGTTGTTTAGTCACCTGTTGGACTATGTAAATTTACCAATTTCAAACGAGATTTAAAAGGTATTTTACATCTTTCCCAGATTAAAATTATCAATTTATTATACTGTCATTCCAGCCAATAGATAAACTGAGTAACAAAGATATGATATTTTACGTATCAAAAAAAGTAATTGTAAAAATATTTATAACCATATCATAAAGAACATTTTAATAGCCCAATTGACAATTTTTCAGTTAAAATAAGCTTAAAAAATTTAATCTTATTTGTTCGCGTTTATCTGAATTACTGATCTTTTTTGTGCCTATACAAACAATTAGGAATTGATATGATTAGGAAGATTGAAAAGTAAAATTATTGTAAACTGACGATCATCATCTTTCAGTAAAAATCTACTGAATAACTTTGTTCCATCAAAACAGGATTTGTCTTTTTACAAGTTACAGCATGATCATTCTAGCTTTCTTTGTTGCCCACTGGTATTTGTCATTACTCATGCAAACCTTCTTCCTGCATCGTTATGCTGCCCATAAGATGTTTACAATGAGCGCAGCCTGGGAGAAGTTTTTTTACACTGCAACATGGATTTTTCAAGGTTCTTCCTTTTTAAGCCCTTATGCTTATGGCGTCATGCATCGCCTGCATCATGCTTATGCAGATACTGAACTGGATCCTCATTCACCCAGTTTTTCCGACAGTATCGCAGACATGATGTGGAAAACTAAAAATTACTATAATACCATTGTCCATAAAACGGATACTATCGAGCCTAGATTCAAGAAAGGTGTTCCGCACTGGCAATTTATGGAGCAGCTTGGTGACTCATGGGTTTCACGAATTGGCTGGGGCGTTTTATACGTAGCATTCTATATTCAGTTTGCTACTTCCTGGTGGATGTTTTTATTGCTTCCGATACATTTTCTCATGGGACCAGTACATGGCGTAATTATCAACTGGTATGCACACCGCTATGGTTATGTTAATTTTAAAGTGGATGATACAGCAAAAAATCTGCTTCCATTCGACTTTTTGATGATGGGGGAATCTTATCATAATAATCATCATAAATATGGCGGCAGAGCCAATTTCGGTTTCAGATGGCATGAATTTGATCCCACCTATCCGTTCATCTTGCTTCTTGATAAGTTGAAAATCATACATATGAAACCTGACAACGATCTTAAATACATGTAGCCCATATATCTATAAGTTCAAATTCGTGTATTCTCGGCAAAAAACTCGACTATGAATGTGTAATTAATGATTACGCATAGAACATTTAAACGGATTATTAAGAAATTGTAATACTACAAATTAAACCAGAAGGTTTTCCGTATTTTTGTTGATGAAAGGCCGGTTTGATAAACCTGGCCTTTTTGATTGTTAAAATTCATAAAAACATTTTGCTGGTGTTAAAAAAAATCCTGCTTGCTTTTTTTATAATCTTGCTAATGCTCGGAATTTACTACCATGATTTGGTTAGTTATGGATGGATGCAGGCAAAAGGCCAGGTAACCATTCTGATGAATGTCCAGGAGGTTGAAGATGTATTAAAAGATCCGGCTTTCCCTGATTCCCTGAAATCAAGAATTCGACTGATTGAAGAGATCAAACAGTTTGGAGTAGACTCTCTGGGTTTAGAACCTTCAAAAAATTATACAACTTTTTACAATCAACACGGCAAACCACTTATCTGGGTAATTAACGCTTCGGACCGTTACCGCATTAATGCCTACAAATGGTCATTCCCAATCCTGGGCACTTTTCCTTACAAAGGATATTTCGACTCAACAAGGGCGGTACGGGAAGAAAAAGTTTTGAAACAGCAAGGATTTGATACTGATATCGGAGAGGTTTCAGCCTGGTCAACTTTGGGGTATTTGAAGGATCCGATTCTTTCGAGTATGCTTAGGCGGAGAGAAGGAAGCCTGGCTAATCTGATCCTGCATGAGCTTACGCATGGAACACTTTTTGTAAAGAACGATCTTGAATTAAATGAAAATCTAGCAAGTTTTGTTGGAGATCTGGGTGCCATTCAGTTTTTAAAACAAAAATATGGTCCGGAATCGAAAGAACTTCGTACATATGAGTTTTCAAAAAAATATAATGATGCCTATTCACAGCATATGCTGAGAGGAATTTCAAAACTCGATAGCCTTTATAATTCCTTTGAAAAGAGTCGTTATGACAGTTTAACAAAAGACAAGTTAAAGAATCAGGCTATTTTGAAAATACTTACCGATGCTGATACATTGTTCGCCAATAAAAAAACGTTGAAAACCAAAAGCAGGTGGGATGCTAAAAATATGCCTAATAATGCCTATTTTATCAGCTATCAAACCTACAAATCGAAACAAAACATGTTCCGGGAAGAATTTGATAACCAATTCAACTCGGATTTTAAAAAATATTTATCTTATCTAAAAGAAAAATACCCCTCCTTTTAGTATTACAGTGATATATATGAAGAGATTAAAAATTACAGTTTTTGCAGTTTTATCGCTTTTGGCTATCGTATCCTTTAAGCAGTTTGAGAAAAACAGAGTTGTTGTAAACAATAGTTTCAGTTTTGGTGAAAGAGTGGAATACCGCGTTCATTATGGTTTTATCAATGCAGCTGAAGCAAAAGTTGAAATAGCAAGAAACCTTTCGGTTGTTAATAATCATCCCTGCTACAAAATCAATGTTACCGGCAGGACGGTCGGTGCTTTTGACCTGATCACACGGGTACGCGACAACTGGCGGTCTTATGTGGATACAGCGGCCATTGTGCCCCATATGTTTTACAGAAGTATGCAGGAAAATAAGTACCGAAAGGAAGAGACAGTTGTATTCCATCATGACAAAGATCAGGCTGTTTCAACCGTAAAGGATGAGACTAAATCCTATCCCATACCTGATAATATTCACGACATCATCAGCGGATATTTTTTCCTGCGTACAGTAAATTTTGAAAAAGTTTCTATCGGAGAAGTAATAGAAATGCCTACATTTTTTGATGGAGAAATATATAAACTGCGTATCAAATATGCAGGTAAGGATGTTATCAAAACCAAATTTGGAAAGATTAAAGTATTAAGATTAAACCCTCTGATACCGGACAATAAATTTTTCAAGGGGGAAGGTGCAGTAAAACTTTGGGTCTCAGATGATGCGAACAAAATACCGCTTAAAGCGGAAGTGGAGCTTGTCGTAGGATCTCTGGAAATGGATATTAAATCGGTTAAGAACCTTCAAAAGGAACTTCAGTGGTATTAAGCGCTTTGCTGATCCGCCAATTTTGAATCTGCTTGAACGGAAAAGGAAGGTCATTTTTCCTGATAGAATAGTAAGGCATTTTCCGGGCTCCAAAGCTTTTGTAGAATAAAGAAACGGAAACTTTTTCAGGACTTTCAAAATCAAAAATTAAAGCCTTTCCTGCGTTTGATTGAAAATAATGATCCAGCAGGAAAGTTCTGGCATTTCCCACACGGCCCGTTTTATCCGCTGCGTTGAATAGATAAAGTACTTTTTTGCCTGTTTTTACAAACAAAGCACCTGCATGGATTTCGCCTTCTTTTAAAATATAAAAGAGCTCAGCAGCTTTGTGAAGATTAAGGCTTTTAAACAATCCAGTTAATATAGAATAAGAAATATCGGCAACTCCACCAGGTATTTTGGAAGCGTGGTGTTTTTGAAATAGGCTAATAAGAGGTATTATATTGTTGCTTTGCTCCACAATCCATTTTTCTTTTTCGCTTCTTTTTAAATTCATCTTGCGGTCGGAAGAATAATTGGAACGTATTGTTGATAAAGAATCTTCAAGAGAAAGCCAATACGTATGATTTTGTTTTATTTCAAACTTGGTTAACTGCGGCAGGACCCGATTCAGAATGACTGAGAGATCAGGGTGAAAGTGGTAAGAAGAAATATAGGAAAAAGAAGAAGAAACTTTTTCTAGAAATAAATACAGCTGTGATTCTGAAATTTCAAGGATCGAAAATAAACCAAGGTACTGACAAAATAAGGGCTGCTGAATGACTTCAATACTCCATTTCCGTCTGACGGGCAAAGGCATAACGATCTGATAATCCTCAGCAGAAGGCCAGACCAGAGCTTTCCAGGTATCACAGATCTCGTCAAGATACCAGCTATAACCATAAACTACGGAATGTCCGGATTGGTTAATTAATAAATTCCAGCGTTGATCATCAATGGCAGCACGCGAAAGTAGTATCGGCGGAGTCATGCGTGCTTCATGACTTTATTTAAAGTAACTGCGAAGTTTTTGCAGAGTTTCTTCAACATCCGGCGTTTCCCCCATTAACAGGTTCACGCTTTGAATGGAGTGAATGACTGTACTATGATCTCTTCCACCAAAATGATAACCAATTGACTTTAAAGGTAAATCAGTATATTCTTTCGCCAAAAACATCGCCAGCTGGCGTGGATAAACCACTTCCTTTTTGCGGCTTTTACTTTTAAGATCGGCAATGGTAACTTTGAAATAATCCGCTACAATTTCCTGAATAGTATCAATTGTAACTTCCTTATCCTCATTCATAACGATGTTCTTCAGCGTATTCTTCGCCAATTCTACATCGATTTCACGTCTTGTCAACGATGCCTGAGCCATCAGCGAAACAATTACACCTTCCAGCTCACGAACGTTGGAATTTACACTGTGCGCTACATATTCAATGACATCATAGTCAATCTGAATCCCTTCTGCCTGAATTTTTTTCTGAATAATCGCTATACGTGTTTCAAAATCCGGCGTTTGCAAATCAGCTGTCAATCCCCATTTGAAACGAGATAGCAAACGATCCTGCAATCCTTCCAGCTCTCTAGGCGGACGGTCACTGGTCATGATAATCTGCTTGCCTAGCTGGTGCAGGTGATTAAATATATGAAAGAACGTGTCCTGCGTTTTTTCTTTACCCGACAGAAACTGAACGTCATCAATAGCGAGTACATCCACTTTCATGTAAAAATCAGTGAAATTCTGAAGCGTATTGTTTTTGATGGAATTGATAAACTGGTTTGTAAATTTTTCGGAAGAAACATACAGCACCAGCTTATTATCAAAGTGGTTCATGATATAGTTTCCGATCGCCTGAACAAGGTGTGTTTTACCAAGCCCTACGCCGCCATACATCATTAGCGGGTTGAAAGAAGTTAAACCGGGACGCTGCGCCACAGCAAATCCGGCAGAGCGTGCCAGACGGTTACAATCTCCTTCGATAAAATTATCAAACGAATAATTCGGATTCAGATAGGTATCAAGATTCATGGAATCCTGATCTTTGACATTGTTATTATTTGAACCCATTCTAGGGTCCGTAGCAAAATTATCCGGTTTCGAATACTTGGGCGACTTCACAGTCGATACATTCATGGTAAGCGGCTGGTGCTTTTCATTCCCTGTATCTACAATAATGGAATACTCTAAAAGACCATCACGGCCTATGGCATAGTCCAATGCTTTCCTTAAAAGATTAACGTAGTTATCTTCCAGCCATTCGTAAAAAAATTGACTAGGTACCTGAATAGTAAGTACTTTACCATAGATTTTCAATGGTCTGATAGGCTCAAACCACGTTTTAAAACTCTGCTCAGGAATATGCTGCTGAATCACCCGAAGGCAACTATCCCATATCTGGTCTACTTCTCTATGTGCGGTTACTCTTTCCAATGTCAAACTAGCGTAATCAGATATCATAAATCAAATGGACGGCAAAGATAAGAAAATAGATGGTCTCTGCAGATTAAACCAGTGTTGAATTTAAAACCAATCTGAAGGAATAACAAGCCTGAAAATAAATCCATTGAAATAATCCAACGAATTGATGCCCAATTTCATGCATGGCAAGTTATGAATTCAAAAAATGTAATCTCAAATTTGTAGCTTTGTTTAGAAGCTGCACCTGTAATAAAATGTCTGTAAAAACTTAAATTATGCCCAAGCTCTTGTTTTCTGAATTCGGATCATCCAATAAAGATACCTGGAAAAAGCAGGCAGAAAAAGAGTTAAAAGAAAATTATACAGATGCCACAAGCTGGGAAATTTCTCATAATTTATCCGTAGACTCTTATTATACAGCTAAGGATACTGATAATGAAAGAACTAAGGAATTACAGGATTGTCAGAAAAAAAATCCTGGCTGGCAGAATATTCCTGTTATTCAGTTTGATACACCCTGGTCTGTCAATGTAAGAATCAAATCTTCTTTGGAATCCGGTGCCAATGCGGTTGTTCTGGACCTTGAAGAAAATGATTTAATGAAATCGGAGCTTTCAAAAACGCTTCATGCTGTAAAGTTATGTGAGACGCCCATATATTTTAAAACCAGTATCAATACTGAAGATTTAGTTGAAGAAATTTCAAGGCAGGCAGGATGTGATCTGAAAGGCGGAATTTATAATGATCCATTGGCTAATTGGATGCGTACAGGTATCGGTTTTCCGGAAATACCCGATTCGTTATACCTTACACTGAACCGGACAAAGATGATGCGGGAATTTCGACCGCTGATGATTGAAAGCCATGTATATCATAATGCCGGAGCAGATTTAGTACAGGAGCTTGCGTTTTTACTTGCCTCAACCGTGCATTACCTGGATATTTTTACTGATGCCGGTATCTCTCCCTTGCAAGCTTTAAACTGCTTTTTTTATTCTGTTTCCATTGGCCCCAATTACCTTACTGAAATTGCTAAACTCAGGGCGCTACGGTTTTTGTACCGAAAAATAAGCAGAGCTTATCAGGTACCTGATACACAATGCGAGATATTTGTTCATGCTCAAACTTCATCTTTCTATAATGCTGTACAATCTCCTCACACGAACATCATAAGATCTGCTTCCGAAGCCATGAGTGCCGTCATTGGAGGTTGTGACGGTATAACCGTTCAGGCTTTTGATCATTCTTTTTTACAAACCAGTGAATTCAGTAAACGTATAGCCGGGAATATTTCTCCCCTGCTTGCCTATGAAAGCTATTTTGACCGCGTAGCTGATCCTGCGGCAGGATCTTATCAGCTTGAAATTATGTCCCAGAACATAGCGGATGCAGCCTGGGATCTATTTTTAGTAACAGAGGAAAAAGGCGGTTTGATACGTTGTTTTGAAGAAGGGTTTATTCACGCTGAAATTGAAAAATCATGGCAGAAAAAAGTTACGGCTTTAAATAATGGAAAGAATATAACCGGCACAAACGATTATAAATCAGATAATAAATCTACGCATTTACCTCAGAACACTGATTTCAAAAATAACATATTAAACTCTCAGACTTTACCGGTTAGAAATTTATCTGAATTGCTTTTATAAAAAGTAGCCTGTACACTTTTTAATTAAACGCTGCCAGACACATGAAGCCTGATTTCAAAACGATTACGTTTCATACAGCGAAAGAGAAATCTTCTCTTGCAGAAAAATCAGATAAACCTTTTATCACCCAAGAAGGAATAAAATTAAAATCATCTTACCTGAAAGAAGATTTAAGTAATGCCACACACCTGAATTTTGGCGCAGGCACTTCACCCTATTTACGTGGACCTTATGCCAGCATGTATCTGGAACGCCCCTGGACAATCCGTCAATATGCGGGATTTTCGACTGCTGAGGATTCTAATATATTTTACCGCCATAATCTGGCCTGTGGCCAAAAAGGACTTTCTGTGGCTTTTGATCTGGCAACGCATCGCGGCTATGACTCGGACCACCCACGCGTTGCCGGCGATGTAGGCAAAGCGGGTGTAGCTATTGACACAATCGATGACATGAAAATTCTTTTCGGTCAGATTCCACTGGATGAAATGTCAGTTTCTATGACGATGAACGGTGCTGTGATTCCGATTATGGCCTTTTATATTGTTGCAGCAGAAGAACTGGGTATATCTGCTGATAAACTTTCCGGAACTATTCAGAATGATATTTTGAAGGAATTTATGGTTCGTAATACGTATATCTACCCCCCGGCACCATCGATGCGGATTGTTTGTGACGTTTTCGCTTATACATCACAGTTCATGCCTAAGTTCAATTCTATTAGTATCAGCGGTTATCATATGCATGAAGCCGGTGCGCCGGCGCATATAGAGCTTGCTTATACACTTGCAGACGGACTGGAATATATCAGAACCGGTTTAAGTGCCGGATTGAAAATTGACGATTTTGCACCAAGACTATCTTTTTTCTGGGGCATTGGCATGAATCATTTTATGGAAATTGCCAAGTTGCGGGCAGGAAGATTATTATGGGCCAAAATTGTAAATCAGTTTGAACCGGCATCTGAAAAATCCCTGGTTTTACGTGCACATTGTCAGACCAGCGGATATAGTCTCACCGAGCAGGATCCATTCAATAATATTTCCCGGACCTGTGTGGAAGCCATGGCTGCTGTAATGGGCCATACACAATCCCTGCATACCAATTCGCTGGATGAGGCAATCGCTTTACCAACCGATTTTTCAGCTGCAATTGCACGTAATACACAACTTTTTTTACAGCATGAAACTGATCTCTGTAAAGCTGTTGACCCTTGGGGAGGTTCTTATTATGTTGAATATCTGACTCAACAATTAGCAGAAAAGGCCTGGGATTTGATCGAAGAAGTTGAAAAACTTGGCGGCATGACAAAGGCTATTGAAACTGGTTTGCCCAAAATGCGGATTGAAGAAGCGGCAGCACGCAAACAGGCTAGAATCGATGCCGGAAAGGAAGTCATTGTCGGCGTTAACAAATTCCGGACTGATATAAAAGAAATGCTGGACATACGGGACGTTGATAACAATAGTGTACGTGAAATGCAGATTAATAAACTGATAAAGATTAAATCTGAAAGAAATCAAACAGAAGTTCAGGAAGCTTTGCAGGCAATAACCTTGGCATGCAGGAAGCCGGGAGGTAAAGATATGCATACTAATCTGCTGGCACTGGCTGTGCATGCTACCCGCAAAAGAGCCACTTTAGGTGAAATCTCAGAAGCAATGGAAAAAGAATTCGAACGCTATAAAGCCGTGATCAGATCTGTATCCGGAATTTATAAATCAGAGGTTTCTGATGATGAAAATTTTCGTCTGGCTCAGCAAATGGCTGATCAGTTTGCTGAGATGGAAGGAAGAAGGCCACGGATTTTAGTAGCCAAAATGGGTCAGGACGGCCATGACCGGGGTGCCAAAATCATTGCCACCAGTTTTGCTGATCTTGGATTTGATGTAGACATCGGCCCGCTTTTTCAAACGCCGGAAGAAGTTGCCAGAAACGCCTTTGAAAATGACGTACATGTTATCGGAACATCCAGCCTTGCAGCCGGACATAAAACGCTCATTCCACTATTGATTAAAGAATTAAAAAAGACAGGACGCGAAGACATTATAGTAGTTGTTGGAGGCGTCATTCCTTCTCAAGATTATCAGTTTTTGTATGATGCCGGTGTCAAAGGGATTTTTGGCCCCGGAACAATCATTTCTGTGGCTGCACAGAAGATTTTGAAGGAGTTGATGGAGAATTAAACAACTTTCCCCAATACCAAAGAAGTACAATTACCACCAAAACCGAAGGAATTGGAAAGTACATAGCGAATATCAACTCCTGACTGGAATTTTGTTACAGGAGAGACTTCAAATCCTTCCATTTTTGTCTCAATATGAAGACTCGGATAAATTTCTGAATGCTGAATACTTAAAATACTGAATATGGCCTCTACGGCTCCGGAAGCTCCAAGAGTATGTCCTGTATAGGATTTTGTAGAATTAAAGGGAGGTACTTTATCGAAAATTTTAGTCATCCCCAATAGTTCTACGGTATCATTATTTGGGGTTCCGGTTCCGTGTGTATTGATGTAATCGATTTCAGAAGTGTCTATTCCGGCAGATGTGATTGCCTCCGTCATGCAAATAACAGCGCCAACTGCTTCGTCCGACATAGCCGAAGGATGGTGCGCATCATTAGAATTGCCATAACCCGCTACCTCAGCATATTTCTTTTTACTGCCTGCAGCTTCTTCCGATTCCAAAACCAGATAAGCCGCCGCTTCTCCCAGATTCAAACCATTCCGGTTTTCATCAAAAGGTTTGCAGGGAAAATCGGATAATATTTTAAGGGCATTAAAACCATTAACTGTATATTTTGCAAGTGCATCTACTCCACCTATAATCACGCGTTTGGCACGTCCGGATTTGATCAGCCTGGCCCCCATCATAATAGCATTAGCAGAAGAGGAACAGGCCGTGTTTATTGTATTTGTAAATCCATTGATACAAAATTTTTCAACCAGTTTTAAAGTATGAGCGCTGCTACCATAGGCCTCCAGATATTCAGAGCCACCCGTTTCTGACTTAGCATCTTCATACAAAGTATCTGTGAGGCACATACCTCCAACCGTACTTGCAGAAATCAGGGCTGTATCAAAAGAAGAAAGTTCATCGTTGGTTAAACGGGCATCCTGAACCGCTTCTTCGAAGGCCTTGATGGCCAAAAGACAGGTACGGGTATAACCCGGTTGATTTTCCAGCTTAAGTAATTTCTTTAACTGGCTGTTATTCAGTTTAACCTCGCCAAAAGGTAAGTTAGAAGCATACTGTGACTCAAAGTAAACAGCTTTGCCAATTCCCGCATTTCCGCCCGCAAGACTGTCGTGATTCTCCTTTACATTAGTACCTAAAGCAGAAATAATTCCTATTCCGGTAACATATACCTTGCCTTTAACCTCACGCTTTTTTTGCATTGTTGATGATATACTCTGCCATGTGATTTACATCAACCAGAATTTTTCTTCCTTCGGCAGGATTTGTAATTTTAATTCCATATTCTCTTTCCAGTAAAACAACTAATTCAAGCGAATCAATAGAATCCAAACCTAAATCACCTCCAAAAAGTGGTTCGTCGTCTTTAATATCTTCTGGATTTACATCCAGTAAATTCAAATATTGTACTATTTGTCCTTTTATAACGGGTTTTAAGCTTTCAATTTCCATCAGTATCAGATAATTTTTTCTATTCTAAGTTTAATATATGTGCAAAGTTGGCAAATCAAAATGAATACTCCCAAAAACAGCATTACCCACCGCAGCTCCTGCCAGCTTCCTCCTTTTAAAAACAGGATGTAAAATCCTTCCAGACACCAGTGTAAAGGTGAAAAATTACTGGCAAACTGCATATATTCAGGCATAACGAAAGAAGGCACCAAGATACCGCCGATTGCACCAAAAATAATTATTGATATGGCACCAAATCCGCTGGCCTGCTCCTGAGTTCTGGCCCAGGCACCGATCAATAAGGCATAACTTACTGCGGCCATACTGCTGATTAAAACGACTGCTGCAAATGCCGGATAATTAGTCGGAAGCGTTAATTGCGGCAAACCGATTTTTGGCAAAACCCAGATACCCATCGAAAACGTAAGGGTAACCTGCAAAACAGCAACAACTACATAAACCGCCATTTTGCTGAACATCACCAGCATGAAACTGGTCGGCATGGTTTTAAGTCTTAAAAAACTTCCATTTACCCGCTCTTTTACAATGTTGCTCCCCAAAGAAACTACCATGAAAAACATGGCAAAAATGGTCCAGGCCGGAACGTTGTGCTGCGTTGAATTAGGAACGGCAACTGAGTTATTATTACTTGCAACAATCTGGTTGATTTTCACCCTGTTCACGTTCATTTTGGCATTCAGTTTGTCAGACTTTGAGCCAAGATCCATATCCGTGTAAATCCTTTCAATCATCATGGTTTTTTCAATCATACCCATGTAAGAGTCAATTACACCTCTGACCGAAGCGCTGTAATTTTCCTGCAAAACCGGATCATGATAAAAAGAAAGTGCTGGCATTTCTGCCGTTTTTGTTTCGGTAGAATCCTGTTCAAGGCCAAAATCTCTCATCATCATGTGGCTTACTTCACCGACATTGCTTTCCAGACCTTTTGTAAAACCGGAAGGAATGTACAGTGCAATCATTTTCCCGCTTGCCAAAAGCTCTTTTTTCAAGGCATTTTGCGGAAGATTATTCAACATATCTATTTTGAATAATCTTGATTCGTATAAAAGTTTCAACAGATTATTTCCCTGAACGCCTTCATCATGATTCACGACCAGCATTGGGATTTCATTTTCATTCACGATTTTATACGCACTGTCCTGAATGATCGTGATGATAAAAACAAGCAAAAGCGGCATCAAAAACATAAGTGCAAGTCCTACTTTGTCGCTGACAAGCAGAAGCAACTCCTTACGAATGGATGAAAAAATCTTGAACATGTTAATCTCTGTACTCCTCTCCTGTCAGTTTTATAAATAAGGATTGTAAATCTGGAGCAAAGTTTTCTTTTAATAACTCCTGCAAATCACCTTCCACAACGACTTTTCCATGATCGATCAAAGCAATCCGGTTGCAAAATTCTTCAGCCTCTGACATATGATGAGAAGTATACACAATCGTTGTGCCAGTCCGGTTGATTTCTTCAAGATATTTGATAATCGCGTTCTTGCTCTGTACGTCAACGCCTACCGTAGGTTCATCCAGAAACAAAATGGATGGCTTGTGAATCAACCCGATAGCCAGGTTAACGCGTCTTTTCATGCCCCCGGAAAATGTAGAAACTTTTTTATCCGCTGATTTCATCAGCCCCAGTGCTTCAAGTAACTCATCAATCCGTACAGTAAGTTCGCTTTTTGACAAATTATACATCGCACCAAAATAGTCCAGATTCTGCTTTGCCGATAATTCCTGATAAAAAGCATATTCCTGCGGAACAAAACCGACACGGCTTCTCCGCTCCGTTTCTGAAACGCTGTTACCCCCGATGTAATAATTTATATTTCCCTTAGAAGGCGGAATGATACCGCATAAAATTGAAATGAGTGTCGTCTTTCCTGCGCCGTTTGGACCTAGCAAACCATAAACATCTCGCTCATTAATTTGCAGACTGACCTTATTCAGACTATCCTCTTGTGCAGACTTATATCTTTTAGTAATATTTTCAATCTGAATTGCAGGACCTTTGTACATCATAAAGCAGTGCTGAATGAGAAATTTATTTTCCCAGATTCAATTTAGAAAGTTTTGTAAAAGCTTCCTTTTCGACAGCTCTTATTTCAAGAAGCCTGTCTGCTATATCGTCAAAGCTTTCCTGCTCAGTCAATCTTCCTTTATAGACACCAGCCATCTGAATAGCACTCGCTCTCCACATATCTCCTGACTTTGTAAATTCTTCGGAAATCCCGATCAACCGATCATCCTGTAAATAAGCAGCTGCCTCTTCCAGAAAAGCACCATAAAGAAAACGAAAACCTCCGCCTCCCGTACCAATTTCTTCCTGCATACGGACAATCTGTCCAAGGTACAAACTGGCTTTTTTCAGCCCTAATTTATCACGCCATTTCCGGATATTGTTGGAAGTGTACCGGATTCCATTCACACCTGCAAAGTTACCGGGGATACTGATCATGTCCCGGATATTGCGTTTAATTCCTCTAACAATTCCTTTCCGGATCAGATCATCCGTAATAACACCTACTTTTTCAGGAAAATAAATATGTCCTTTTGGAGCCAGTGCTCCCTGTGCAAAACGCACTCTGGATAATTCTTCAGCAGAAAGCGAGGTAACATCTTCCATGATCGGATCACTGATCAGATATTGGTTTTCCTCTCTACCGTATACGATTAGATTATGTGCATTGAAATGAAAACGATATTCTTTTGGAAAGTAAGAAAGATGAAAAACACCAACCTGACAACCTACCGGAACACCCTCTTTTATTTTTTGATTTAAGAATGCTTCTGCTTTAACAGGATCACGGAATTTACTACGGCTTACTTCAACTCCAAGCGATTTACAGGTTCTTTTAAATATTGCACCCGGCATGGTTCTGAACGAAATAGCAGGCCCGTTATTAATCGTCATGAAAGGAATTTGGATGTAAAATAGGCCTGAACCCATGCCAAAAGCAAGCGGTTCAGTCATAAAATCCAAGCCATGGTGACGTAATAATGCCGTTGTCACACCATTCTCGCAATGTGCCGCGTGCACGTGGTGAAATTCTTCAGTACTGATAGGGGTGTTCAATGTAATTAACCTTTAAAAATTTTTAGCTCTTCAACCGTAATATCAAATGCACGGGCGTATTTTTCGAGTTTTACATCACTCAGATTTTTAAAAACAGACGGACGTAAATGTCTTTTTATAAAAAACGAAAAGAATCCGGTATATCCTGAAAGAACTCCTACATCCATTAGGCTTAATTCCATAAAATAATAAATCGGACTTTTTTCGCCGGCAGCCACTGCTTTCCGAGCTTCTTCAACCCGGTCGTTTACTTCGATCCAGGCACTGTCCAATGCTTCCTTTTTAATATCCCAGCCCTTACTTAATGCTGTTTCATATTTGCCTTCCTCATTTTTCACGTAACACAATTCCCGCGTTAACCTGGAAAGTGCACCGGGTTCCTGTGGCAGATCTTCTTTTTTCATGTTGAATGAGAATTAAAACCAGAACGTTAAAAATTCGGTATACAAGTTAATGAAATTATTAGAGACGAACTTAATAAGCTGATTAACAAACAGTCATCAGGCAGAACATGTATGAAAAACGGGAACTTTCAGGAACTGCAAGCAATATTTTTTGTCCTTTTTTAAGATTACCTCCATTAAAAATCTCTTCTACCATCATGTAAATAGAGGCTGCGCCGACATTCCCCATTGTAGCAAGGTTGGTAAACCATTTCTCTTTCGGCACCGGAATACCATTTTGTATTAAAACGTCTTCGATTTTGCTTTCAAAGAAATAACTGGAAATATGGGGAAGGAAATAGTCCACATCATTCATGTCAAATCCTTTTTCGTCCAATATTCTTTTTAAGTTATTAAAACCAAGAATTACTATTTTTTCACTTAAAAGCTTGACATCCTGTTTAATACTAAATATGGATTTGCTGAGAATTTCTTCGTTGCTAAAATCTTTAAAGCTTTTAAGCGTGCCATCTTCCTGCTTGTAAGCGCCCATATACATACACGCTTCTTCCTCGTTGGCAAAAGAACAGCCGTCAATCCAGTCAATTTTCAAGGAAATCCCCTCTTCATTCGGTTTTCCTTCAAGCAAGAATGCACCTGCTCCGTCCGAAAGCATCCAGCGTAGGAAATCTTTATCAAAAGATACATACGGGTTTTGCTCCAAACGGATCAGTTCCTGCACTTCTTCTTCAAACTGTTCGGCACGTAAAGAAGGAGAAAACCGTTCAGAAGCTACTGCTATGGCTTTTTTCTTGTCTTCCAGTTTGATCGACATGTAGGCATATTTTAAAGCATGCATACCTGCACAACAAACACCGGAAGGAGATACTACTTCTATAAAACCGGTTTCCGGTAGCCAGCCGTGGATCATCACACCATGTGAAGGCATCATCTGATCAGGGCTTGATGTACCTGCGCTCAGCAAGTCAACCTCTTTTAATTCTTCTTCATTACCGGCAAATAAATCTTTGATGGCCAGCGATGCCATTTCTGCATTGGTATGTGTGGGAACCCCGTCTTTTGTATAAGCGTAATAGCGGCTCTTGATTTTATTGTTTCTTAGAACAATGGCCTTTGATTTGGATGATTTACCATTAATAAATCCAAGATACTCTTCCATTTCCTCATTGGCAACTGCCTCATTGGGAACAAACTTTGAAATCCTGGTAATGTATGCTTCTGACATTGCAATAATAATATTTTTAATTTAATTAGTTGAGTCGGATGTAATGCTTTAACATTCAGAAAATTTAGCTCACACCATAATAATATTCCTTCGACTTTTTAATTGATTTCTGACTGAAGGGAGCGATTAGTATAAAATACACCGTTAATATAATGGGCGATGCTACAAATAACGCTATCAGCAAATAGTATTTAAAAAGATTAACATAAAACTTTCTCTTCTCTATTGTAGTTCCTTTCTTCTTGATCAACCCTGCCCATATTCTGAAAATTTTCTTTCCTCTCATTTCAATAAACCAGATGTCAGTCGGAATATCAATCAGTCCTAAAGACAAGATTTTTTTCTGCAAACCGGAGAAATCGTTGCTGTGCAAAGCATTGCTAACAATAGCTCCAAATTTATCTGCACTCCTGATATCTTCCTGACTTACACCCGGAACGGGCAGCAAGCCCCACTTTCTTTCTTTTTTCCCGGTAAGCATCCAGTGAAAGATCGTCAGCACACTGATCAGGTTGGGCTCACGGTCCATAAGCGGTATATTACCAACCAGTAAACCGCCGGCTTTTTTGATATAAGCTTTAACACTTTCCTGAGAATTCAGCCACATATTTCTTCCGCCGATGATTGTGACAATTGGCGTTCCCTTCATTTTTTGCTGAAAAACCGGATCCTGCAAAAGTGAAGTGATAGGCAAGGAAGGAGATAAGAACCAAGGCTGATAACCTATTACAATCAGATCGTACTGATCAGAGCCATAGTGAATGGGCTGCAATGCAACAGCTTCTTCATTTACACATTCCGGCATGGTATTGTAAAAAACCTCACTGTTCCATGGAAATGGAAAGGGCTTAACAGGCTTCAAATGGATTCTTTCAATTTCTGTGTCAGCAAAAGGCAACAAAAAATTATCAATTATTTCATTCAGCTGCCCCGACTGCGAATAGTTAATTACAAGCACCTTTTTCATTTCACTAATTTATTCAAATTTCTATTACTCAGATGCTGCTATGGTAAGTCATCTATTTTCAATACTTTCGAACTGGCTGTATACTCTTTAATTATTTTTTTTAATTCCGGATTCAGGTCTTTGTAGCCTGTTTCAATGGCCTTCTTATCGGCGTTCAGATCTTTGTTGTATTTCAATATCTTAGGAGCATGCTCCTGAACAGTTAATCTTAGAAAACGATACTCTGTGCTGGACGGTTTTTTAACAATTTCATCTTCCAATAACTTGGCACCTTTCTTGAAGGTCCTGACTTTTTCATTCACACCTTTTACAAAGTCTGCTTTTTTCATATAAAGCGCTCCCTGATAAGCGGATAGCAAAGATGAAGGTTTTTCCTGTTCCAATTTCTCAATCATGGCATCAATAGCGGCCTCACTCTTTGCTGAAAAGACTTTATAAAATTCACTCTTGCTGATCTCGCTGACGTTAAAAGCCGATAAGAATATAAAAAATATAAATGTAATAAATGCAAATGGCTTCATATCACCTCTCTGTTACTTACGAATGAGACCTGAAAACGGATTACAAATTTACGTGTTTAAATCTTTTTCACGCACTCAAGAATGGTATGATAACTGTGCCCTATTAGCGAATAAGTATTAACTACTTCAAAACCAGCATCATGAACTAACGATTTCATGACTTCAACACGGTACATCTTACTGTTTCCATTCGCCATTGTAGTAAAGTACAGCGATGTAGCAACCAGGCTAAAATGAGCAGCAGGATAATTCTGATTGTCAAAAAAAGGCTCCAGAATAAATAGCCTCGTATTTTCGGAAGCGGCCTGACAGGCATTCCTTAATATACTAACAATCTGGTCCTTTGAAAAGCAGTCTAAAAACTGGCTCATCCAGATCACATCTGCACCCTGAGGGATTTTTTGTTCGCTATCCAGCAAATTGATAGGGTGAAAATCAATTCTGTCCAGCAATCCTTTTTCCTTTGCGTTCTGTCTGGCAACATCAAGCTGAATGGGCAGGTCCAAAATTTTCATTCTGATATCCGCATCAAAATCACAGCAGGCAAACGACCACTTTCCTGTATTACCGCCTATATCAAATAGATTCTTTGGTTTTGTTTTAAAAACAATTTTTAGCGCTTCCGGAAATGCGCCATCAGAGTAATAGTGGTCAAATTCAAACCAGGATTTTTTTGCCGGTTCGGGCAAAGTAGCCAGACCTTCATAAATTGTAGGCCATTCTCCCAATACTTTCAGTCCTTCCGGCTTCCCTTTCTTGATGCTATCCGTCATAGCTTTCGCACCCAGGTAGCATACGTCATTCATAAAATTGATATTCACCTTCGTCATTTCGTCTTTTAGCAGAAAAAAGCCAATCTTCGTAATTCGAACTTTTCCTTCCTCAAAACATTCAAGCACACCCAGGATTTCTGCCGCTTCAATCAGCAGGTCAATGCCATATTCCGACACATCCAGTTTTTCAATGATCGTTGAAATACGTACTCCCTTTCGATGGCTGTTGATAAAATCCAGTATGCCTAAATCCCTAAGCGCAACGACCGCTTGAAAATACATAGGGCCGAATGCTATTTTTTGTGCCTCAAATTTAGCATCTACTGCTGATATTTTTTTTTTCATTGTATTTAGAGTTCTTTACTTGACGCACTGGAGGGAATCATGCGTTTTTTAAATCTTCGTCTGTATTTCTTCTTTTTCAGATCTTCTTCATGCCAGATGATGTATTTTCCCATCGTGCCTTTAAACCGCTGAAAGAAATTTTCTCTTGCTGACAGTTTGACAAACCCGTCCAGGATAGCAGCTTTTGAATTTATCTGAGGTTCATACAAATCCAGTATTTTCAAAGTATCAATAACTACCGGAAGAAGCGCAACGGGTAGTTCAAACTTACGTATAAACTTACCCATATAGCTACTTTGAAACGGATCAGTAGCCAGTGCAATTTTATTAAAACCTAGTTTTTTTGCTAATCTGTAAGAATAGTAAACGTTTTCAGTACTATGTTCCGCTTTTTCTTCGGTAAAGATATTGTGCTTTGGCAATCCCATCGCTTCTGCATAGTAGGCCATTACTTTACTTTCAACATAAGGCGTAACGACAGCCGAGCCTGAAAAAATAACATTTCTGGTGTAACCCTTCGTGTACAAATAATAAGCCCAGTGAATTCTCATTTTATGAACCCTGTCCCATTCCTTTCCCTGAAAAGGAAATCCGGGGACGATGATTGCATCATAGGGCTGATCTTTCAATCCTTTTACAAATGCTTTATCTGCTGAACTGTAAAATATTTTCGTACATCCCTGCAAAAGGAACAGACTTACAACAAGTAAAATGATGAGTTGTTTCAAAATTCAAGACGACTGGTTAACGCGGAAGCTTTGCAAAATTCCTGAGAAGTACTTTGCAAAGCTTTTGACAGCAATTTTATTTGACAAATTCAGGTAATAAACAACGAATACAGCTTCGACAAAAATTTCTCTATTTCAGCGTTGTACTCCATTTGTTGTAGTATTTTGAACTAATAGCCTTATTGATTTTATAAACGGCACCAGCCCAATAATTACGAAATCCAAATCCGGCAGCTGAACCTTCCAATTTTTCTGTATACAGCACTTTTTTGGTACTTAAATCAATAAAGGTAACCCAGACAAACATTTTTTCAGCTGTTTTGCTAAGGCTTTCTACAACATAGACCACACCGATGCCGCTTTTATCACTCAATGTATATTTTGATACCGACTTCTTAACCTGGGCTTCTGAAAGACTATAATCTGTATCATTGGTGATATTATCTTTAACGTCAGCAGCCGCTTCATTCAGTTTGATCATGTCGTCTACCTGAGATTTATACTGATCCGGTTTCAGCCTGAATGCATCCTGTAAAGAGAATTTTTTAGGTTCAGCTGCAATCAGGTTATTCCAACTGGCCATGTGCTGGTTCTTAATAGCCACAGGATCAACAAAACCAAGTCTTCCTATGTATTTTGCCTGTGTCAAATCTAACCCTAAAAATATAAGACGGGCATTGCCGCTAAACAAATCGGATAAAGTCTGCTGTGCAGAAACCTGGCCAGCGCAAAACAATACGAGTACAAATGGTAACAGCTTTTTCATTGAATCAAAATTTGAAGGGATAATAAAACAGAAAGTCCAAATACATGCATAGAACATGGTATTGGACGGTCAAATGTAAATCAACTTTTCTGGTTTTCGTTTCTCCTGCCTGAATATCCGGTGGTTTAATTCCTGAGCGGTTATAAACTCTAGCAAAGGTGTGACACGAAGCCTCGATTTAAATAAAGAATACACCTTTTCTTTAAACACCTGATTTTCAAGACTCATGCTTAAAAGTATAGTAATCTCATCATTGCCGAATTCGTTTTTAGAAACCACAACCTGATAGAGATCAATTTCAGGCACCATATCCAGAACATCAAAAAGGGCAGGTGGAAAAATGGTTGTTCCCTTAAATTTAATCATTTGCTGCTTGCGGCCTACGACCGGACCCAGACGGGTTGTAGGTCTGCCACAGTTACAAGGCGTATAGTATACATGACAAAGGTCTCCGGTTTTATACCGCAGCAGCGGCATTCCTTCTACTCCCAGCGTGGTTACCACTACCTCTCCCATTTCTCCTTCGCCGACTATTCTTCCATTTTCATCCACCACTTCCAGAATAAGCAAATCAGGATTCAAATGGCCACCTTTTCCTTCTTCACATTCCGTAAATGCGGCACCCATTTCGGTGGAAGCATAGGTAGAGTATAATTTTATATCCCATTGCGAAGTAATTCTTTTTCCTAATTCATTATAACTGAAATCGGTACTTCGGATCGGTTCGCCAATACACAATACCGATTTAACACTGGAAGATTTAAAATCAATGTTATTATCCAAAGCATAATCAATGAGCCTGGGAATAAATGAAGGGATTGCAATAAGAACGGTTGGAGAAAAACGCTGTATCGATTCCCATTGTAAAAACGGGGCACCCGGCCCCACACGGATCATACCAGCACCCATTTTCCGCGCTCCCATCCAATAGGCAAGTCCGGCCATAAAACGACGATCGATGGTAGTCATCAGCTGATAAACATCGTTTTCAGAACCATTGGCGCAACGAAAGGCTTCCGCTTCATTATTTGCTAATCGGTCTACATCTTTATCGGTAAGATAAAAAGCAACCGGGTCACTGAGCGTACCAGACGTAGTTACAAAATCAGAAATTTTACTTTTTGGTACGCAAAGAAAATCATCATTATGAAGTGCCAGATCATCTTTTGTCGTAAACGGTATTTTTATCAGATCAGAAGACGTTTCAATTGCTTCAATATTAATTCCCTGTTCTTCAAAAATCCGCTGATAATAAGGAGAATTATTTTGAAGATAAAAAAGGATCTCTGCCAGCTTTTTACTTTGTGATTCTAAAATTTCCTTGGTCATAACGGAGTAGTGATTTGGTCTGAAAATGGCATACTACATTTTCAGGACTTTTCTTTTTGGCATTCTTTAATTTTTGCCCGGATCGCCGTTATTTCACCTTTAGATGAAACTTCGTGTTCCAGTGCCTCCTGATAATACGCAATGGCTTTATCATATCTTTTTCTTTTCTGATAATATTCGCCCAGCGCCAGATACGTGACATAGCTTTCAGGATTATTACTTACCATGGCATATTCATCTGATGCCGACAATTTGTAAGGTACACCCAGCATTACATACTTATGAATTTTTTGTCTGGTTGCTTTAAAAGCCTCAAACTTCCTATAATCCGGGGAAACCAGAAAAGGGTCTGCTCCAATAGCCAGCGAATCGATGGAATGAAACGTTTCCTTGTGGCTGAACACATCGTTCAGGTCATAGCAGATAAATTCTCCGAGCTGATAAGGCGGAGTTGAAATCCAAACTCTTCTTTCTGCAGGCTTGAAAATAATGCCGTGATGCGCAATGAGCTGGTTCAAAGATCTGGAATTTCCATAACCAATAAACGTATCATTCACGCCCTCTTTGTTTCTTAAAATATTCACCGCTTCCTGTACATTCATCGGATAAGAACGCTGCATTAATTGATTCATCCTATCAAAACGTGCTTTGGAATCGGATTGATCCATGTTTTTAATGTTGACAGAATCTTGAATAAAAGCGCTGCCCTGATAATGATTGGCACAAACCAGATCATCTTTCCCAGATGAAAAAACATCCATTTTCTTAGGTGATTTTTCAATGATTACCGCTTTATTATCCTGTGAGGATCCAATCAAAAGGGATTCAGAAACAAAGGTTTCACGTTTTTGAGCTATGGCATTAGCTTCTTCAATGGTGGCTGCATATTGCAGAATTTCGCGCGCCAGCAAAGAAATTGGTTCTTTAGCTCCATAAGGAATATCTGATTTGGAAGCGTTCAGGGTAACGGTAATTCCTTTTTCGTTTATACCGGAAACCACACCGGTCAAACCGGCCCAGGCATAGGAAGCAAATTTATACCCTTTTTCCGGATTGATGAAAACGATAAGTTTATCTTTTGCAAACGCATCGCCCAAATAAAAATCAAAATTTCGTCCGATAAGTAAGGTCGAATCCTGAGAAAGTCCGTTTTTAACTGCAAAAGAAGTACAGCCAACCATATTCAGGTCAGTCAGCGCATGACCGATATCATGAGCCGCATGGTAATTTAAAATCCGGTAATATTTTGGGCCGATGTAATTGAACTTGTCAGAAAAGGACTGAGAAACACCATAAATTTCCTGTAGATTCTCATCCTGGATATATTTATAAATATCCTTATTGAACCAGGCTACAAACCCTTTCAATACCTGTAAGAAAAAAGCATTGGGTATAATTTCCTTGATCTGCGCCACGAAATGTACTTCCTGCTTTTCCATCAGCTCCTTCGCAAGCACGCCGTAGATCAGCCCGCGTTCATACGGACTGCCTTCCAGATACATCTCCCAGATCCCATACTTATTCTTTTTAAGCCAGCAGTTATCTACCTTATATGAATCTGGTCCGAGTTGAATGCGCTTATAACTTTGAGGCGTTTTATTACTTGTTATCTTTGGAGTTGGCAACTTTACAGCCCATATAAACAGGCCAAAAGCAAGACCTGCTACAAGTAAAATAATGCTGATTGTTTTGAGGATAGTACGCACTAATTTATTTTTTGGCTGAACATTTTTGCTGAAAGGAAAACATCATGCAAAATAATTTTGCAGCAAACAGTAGGATGAAAAATGCCTGACTGTGTGACTTTATATTTATTAACGGATAAAATTACAAAATAAATGAGCTTGGTTTACAAAAAGGTAGTAAGCGAAGGCGCACTTTTAGGATTATGGAAAATATCGGAATCGCTGGAAGAGTTATATGCCACAGTAAACCTATCAGGTCCGGATCAGAAAATCTTATCAAAAAAAGGGTCCGAAAGAAAGAAAACAGAATGGCTGGCTATACGCCGTCTGCTTCGTTGCATGCTGAATGCTACTGCTGAAATTACATATGATACTCATGGAAAGCCATTCCTAAAAGACAGTAATTATTACCTTTCCATCTCTCACTCAGCACAGTACGCTGCGGTGTACCTGAATAAAGTAAAACCAGTTGGCATAGATATTCAAATTATTAAATCAGATATCGAAAAAGGAATTGATTTTTTCCTGAATGCTGAGGAACAGTTGTGGGTTGATACAACTGACTTTATGCTGCTGAATATACTTTGGTCTGCCAAAGAATCCATCTACAAGTTTGCCGGGGTTCATGATCTCGATCCTAAAAACCAGATTTCTGTACATCCTTTTAAAGCTGATTCTATCGGGATTATTACGGCTGTCTTTACTGATAAAATCAACGAGACTTTATCGATTCACTATGAAGTCTTTGAAGATTACGTCCTAACCCGTACATTGTAATATGAAACCGGAAGTCATTCAAAACCAAACTTCCGTATTGCTTCATGCTAAGCCCCACAAACCGTTTATGAAAAAATTTACTTTCCTCCTGTTTCTGTTATTATCGTATCAAATCCGTGCACAAATTCCGGCATTATCTTCGGGTGAAATTTATCAGGGTATAAAAAAACTGAATGTTCTCGGCTCCGTCCTGCACATTGCTGCACATCCGGATGATGAAAATACCTTAATGCTTTCCTATTTTTCTAAAGACCAGCTTGTCCGGACAGGCTACCTTTCTCTGACACGTGGAGATGGCGGACAAAATCTGATCGGTTCGGAACAAGGCGCCAGCATCGGGCTGATTAGAACACAAGAGCTCCTGGGAGCCCGTAAGATCGATGGCGCAACACAGTTCTTTTCACGTGCCTATGATTTTGGGTTTTCTAAAACGCGAAAAGAAACATTAAATTTCTGGGACCAAAATAAAGTTTTGGGTGATGTAGTCTGGATGATTCGAAAATTCCAGCCCGATGTAATCATTACCCGGTTTCCGCCGGATCCGAGAGCTGGTCATGGTCACCATCAGACTTCTGCTTATCTGGCCGAAGAAGCTTTTAAATTAGCCGCGGATCCAAATTCCTATCCAGATCAACTGAAATTTGTAAAAACCTGGCAGGCAAAACGTTTGGTCTGGAATACATTTTCTCCGGGCTTTACCAATAAACAACCTGAAGGTGAAAGCAACCCCTTTATTTCCTTGGAAATTGGTGGATATAATCCGGTTCTCGGAAAATCCTACACAGAAATAGCAGCGGAAAGCCGCAGCCAGCACAGAAGTCAGGGTTTTGGAAGTGCGCCGGGCCGCGGAGCAAGAATCGATTATTTTCTGCATAAAGAAGGTGTTCCGGCAAAAAGTACATTGTTCGATGATGTGGATATTACCTGGAAACGTGTACCCGGCAGCCAGAAAGTGCAGGTACTTGTTGATGATGCGATTAAAAATTATAACATCAATAATCCTTCAGCAACCATTCCTTCTCTGCTGAAAATAAATCAGGAACTTGCTGCGCTGGACTCAACGAATCTTTATGTAAAAACGAAAAAGCAGGAAATCAGCGATCTGCTCGTCCAATGTGCCGGCTTATTTTTCGAAACCAATCCTTATGAATTTTCTTCCGTAGCAGGAGATTCAGCAGATATCCGAGTTACCGTAGTTAAACGTTCATCGTATCCTGTAAAATTGGTTTCTTTGAACTGGACGGGAATAAAATCAGATAGCGTTTTGAATCTTGCATTAAGTGCCAATGATATGAATGCTTTTAATACCAAAGTCAGGTTACCTGCCAGTCTTAAAATTTCACAGCCCTACTGGTTGGAAAAACCAATTAACAGAGGAAATTTTCAGATTGACAATCAGCAGGATATTGGCTATCCTGAAAACCGACCAGAAACTAAGACGGACTTTATTTTTGAAATAGACGGGCAGAAATTCAGCTATTCCAGACCATGGATTTTTAAGTTTACAGATCCGGCCCAGGGAGAAATTTACCAGCCCTTTGAAATTCGTCCGGCCGTAACAACCACGATCAATGAGCCTGTTTTTATTTTTGCAGATGCTGCTCAAAAAACTGTAAGCGTGCTTGTGGCAGCCCAAAAAAGTATGATTAAAGGAGTATTAAAACTTGAATTGCCCAAAGGCTGGAAGTCTGAACCTGCCAGTTTCAATTTTGACATGACTGAAAAATATCAGGAACAAACGTATAATTTTGTTATTACACCTCCGTCAAAAAATGAGAATGAGGAAGCAGTCGTAAAGTCCGTTGCTGTTGTGGACGGAAAAACTTTTGACAGATCCATTAAAACCCTTGTTTACCAGCATATTCCAAGCCAAACTTTATTTCCGCCATCCGAAGCAAAACTTGCAAAGCTGGATGTAAAAACTACTGCAAAAAACATTGGATATATTTCCGGAGCGGGAGATGGAGTACCCATTGCGTTAAGACAAATGGGCTGTACGGTCACAATGCTTAATGAAGCGGCATTATCCAAAGATCTAAGTGCTCTTGATGCTATAGTCGTAGGAATCCGAGCCTATAACACAGAAGATCGTCTTACCTTCTATCAGGAAAAACTGATGGAATATGTAAAAAATGGAGGAACAATGGTGGTTCAGTATACCATTCCGCAACGAATGAAAGTAAAGCAGATCGGCCCCTATCCTATTCAGCTTAGCCACGACCGCATAGCGGAGGAAGATGCGGAAATGCGCTTTTTAAAACCTGAACATACTTTGCTGAATTATCCGAATAAAATAACAAAGAAAGATTTTAATGGCTGGATTCAGGAACGTGGTTTATACTTTGCCAGTGACTGGGACAAAACACATTATGAAACGATTTTTTCAGGCAATGATACCGATGAGAGCCTGAAAGAGGGAAGTGTATTATATGCTCAGTACGGCAAAGGGTATTATATCTACACCGGACTATCTTTTTTCCGGGAACTTCCGGCTGGTGTAACCGGTGCTTACCGACTTTTTGCCAATATGATTTCAGTAGGTAAGAAATAAAAAAATAACCGGTGCAAGCCGGTTATTTCATATTTTTTCTACGGTTACGCTGAAAATCTTCCAGCACAAAACCGCCAAGTCCCTGAAGATTACTATAATAGGCCCGTCCATTATTTACCTGTGTAAAATTCTGAACAAACTGTTTCAGGTAAGGATCTGTTGCAATCATGAACGTAGTAACCGGGATTTCCAGCCGACGACATTGCGCCGCCAAAGTCAAGGTTTTACTGATAATTTTCCTGTCCAGTCCAAAGCTGTTTTTATAATATTTGATACCTTCTTTCAGACACGTTGGCTTACCATCCGTGATCATAAAAATTTGCTTATTTCTGGTTTTCTTACGGCGGAGAATATCCATAGCCAGTTCAAGACCAGCAACGGTGTTTGTATGATAAGGCCCAACTTCAAGATACGGAAGATCTTTCAGCTGGATCTGCCAGGCGTCATTTCCAAACACAATAATGTCCAGCGAATCTTTCGGATACTTTGAACGGATTAATTCAGCCAATGCCAGTGCTACTTTTTTAGCCGGTGTAATTCTGTCTTCCCCATATAAAATCATCGAGTGGCTGATATCAATCATGACCACTGTTGCCGTGGTGGTTTTCTGCTCCCGCTCCACCACTTCCAGGTCATTTTCCATCAGCATAAAATCACCGATGCCATGATTTACCTGCGCGTTTTTAATTGATTCCGTCATGGCAATCTGATCCAGTGCGTCTCCGAACTGAAACTGGCGGATGTCACTGCTCAGCTCATCGCCTGTACCCATGTAAGGCGTATGATGGTTACCGCCGGATTTAGATCTTTTAAGCTTACCAAAAATTTCATCCAAAGCACTTTTTCGAATACTTTTTTCTGCTTTAGGAGTCATTATCAGCTTGCTCTCTCCCTCACCTTTTTCTTCCGATATGTATCCCTTTTTCTTTAAATCATCAAAGAAATCGCCGATACCGTAAGAATCATTGGTAAGATTATATTGTCTGTCCAGCTCACTGAGCCACGACATAGCCTCGCTAACATCACCCGATGTCATCAGCAATAGTTGCTGAAAGATATCAAACAGCTGATCAAACTTGCTATTGCCGGTTTGCTCCGCAGGTATAAATTTGGTGAAACGATGTCCTTGCATAAAATTCAGATTTGAAAAATAAATCTACAAAAAACAGACGGCTACTTTCGAATTATTTGAAAGTAGCCGCTTAAAATATTTTAAAAGAATTGATTATGCTTCTTCTGCACAAAATTCTTCATACGCCATTTGCAAATGCTGAGCGATCATTTCAGCAGAACGACCTTCAATGTGGTGACGTTCTACAAAATGAATCAATTCTCCATCTTTAAAAAGAGCTACTGCAGGAGATGACGGAGGATAAGGTAAAGTATATTCACGCATTTTTGCAACAGCCTCAGAATCAAAACCAGCAAAAACAGTTGCCAATTGATCAGGCTTTACTTCACTACGCTGCAAAGAAGCTCTCACCCCAGGACGGGCAGCACCGGCGGCGCAACCACATACGGAATTAATCACTACCAAAGCAGTGCCTTTCATATTCTGCATGAAGTTATCTACTTCTTCCGCACTTGTCAAATCCTGAAAACCGACATTAGTCAACTCCGCCTTCATAGGCGCTACTAACTGTGGAGGATACATATTTTCTTAAAGTTTAAAGTTAAAATTTGATTTGTTTATAGCTATTAGCGGTTAGCTTTAGCTTTTATAGGTATTATAAAATCTTCTTTAATTAATTCAGGCAGAGGCTAATAGCCAACAGCTAAAATTACATAAATCCAAGTTCCAGCTTTGCTTCTTCCGACATCATTTCCGTGGTGTAAGGCGGATCAAATGTAAGTTCAATACTTACATCATTAACCCCTTCCACTTCTCTGATTTTTTGTTCAACTTCACCCGGTAAGGTTCCTGCAGAAGGGCAAGAAGGCGAAGTAAGCGTCATAGAAACGAAAACATTATTAACCGGAAATATTTTCAGGTCATATATCAATCCAAGCTCATAAACGTCTACCGGGATCTCAGGATCGTAAACCATTTTGATGGCTTTAATAATTTCTTCACGTAATTCTGATTCGCTCATTTCTTTTTAATTAGGATAACAGCAAATGAAGCATGTTAGTTTTCACTTTGGACATTTTTTAATGAGTTGCCTGATAAGCTATACCGTATGCCCTCATTTGTTTCAGCATCGAAGCCAGTCCGTTTGAACGGGTTTGAGCCAGATGCTGATGCAAACCTACTTTTTCCATAAAATAAAGGTCGGCACTTGCAATTTCTTCAGGTGTATGTCCAGACAAAACTTTTACCAGCATACTCACCAGACCCCGAACAATAATAGCATCGCTGTCTGCCTCAAATTTTAAAAGGTTTTCGTCCATGTACGCATTCAGCCACACTCTGGACTGGCAGCCTTTTATGATATTATCTTCCGTTTTGTATTGTTCTTCCAAAGGAGGAAACTGCTTTCCGAGATCAATAATATACTCGTACTTGCTCTCCCAATCATCAAACAATTCAAAATCCTCGATTAGTTCGTCTTGTGCTTCGTTAATAGTCATAATTTAACAACTCTCTATTTTAAGCATTAGCCATTCGGTTCTCTAACCAGTCAATTATTAATTCAGCTTCTTCTAAACCTATTTTGGCAACTCCTGCATTAGGAATACCATCATAGCTCATTGATAAATGAAGAATGTCATAAACAGATACAAATCGGGTCAGCAATTTTTTGTCTAGGACCGCTATCTGCTGTTTGTACCAATCAACATCCTTTCTTCCTTTACTCTTTTTTCCAAAATAAGAATCTAAGGCGACTAATACACCCGCATAAGCAGTATGTCCGGCCATTTTCACATATTTCGTATCCTGATAATAACCATCTACCTTTTGTGCTTTTTCACTCAAAAGATCTTTTGCATTATCCAGATACCTTTTCGCTTCTAATATTGAAGTGCTCATTTTAAAAATTTATAGTGTGTAAATATAAAAGGTGCTGCCGCATCAGCCCAACATCTTCTTCGCCTTATGTAGCCCTTTGATCAAACCATCAATTTCTTCAATCGTGTTGTAAACAGCAAAAGAGGCACGGGTGGTTCCTAAAATCCCTAAACGGTTCATCAAAGGCTGAGTGCAATGATGGCCTGTACGAACAGCGATCCCCTGATTATCCAGAATTACCGCAATATCCTGATGGTGCATACCGTCAATGACGAAAGACAAAACACTCACTTTTTCCTTTGCCTGACCTATAATCCGTAAACCGGGAATATCACGTACCGCATCTGTGGCGTATAAAAGCAAATCATTTTCGTGTTTGGCTATATTAGGTTTCCCAAGCATATCTACATAATCAATCGCGTACTTGGCTGCAATGACATCGGCGATATTAGGAGTACCTGCTTCAAATTTATAAGGCAGCTCATTGTAAGTAGTTTTTTCAAAAGTGACTTCCTTGATCATTTCCCCGCCCCCCCGGTAAGGAGGCATGGCTTCAAGCAGTTCCTTTTTGCCATATAATATTCCCATACCTGTCGGACCATAAATCTTATGGAGCGAAAAGGCGTAAAAATCAACGTCGAGCGCCTGCACATCAACTTTTAAATGTGAACTTGCCTGAGCACCATCCAACAAAACTTTTGCCCCTACTCTATGTGCTTTTTCAATAATTTCAGCAACCGGATTAATCGTTCCCAATGAATTTGAAACATGTACAATGGAAACAAACTTTGTCTTTTCCGAAAGCATTTTTTCATATTCATCCATCAAGAGCTCTCCTTCTTCATTAATCGGGATTACTCTTAATATACAGCCATTTTCTTCACAAAGCATCTGCCAGGGAACAATATTGGAGTGATGCTCCATCGTGGAGATGATAATTTCATCCCCTTCTTTCAGAAATTTACGTCCGTAGGTTTGAGCGACAAGGTTAATGCTATCCGTCGTACCATAAGTAAAAATAACCTGCTCGGCAGATGGCGCATTAATAAATGCCTGTAATCTTTTACGGGAATCTTCAAAAGCAGCTGTTGCTTTTTCAGCTAAATGGTGAATTCCGCGATGAATATTGGCATTATAGTGTTCGTAGTATCCTGACAAAGCATCCAGTACGATACTTGGTTTTTGCGTGGTAGCGGCATTGTCGAAATATACAAGTTGTTTTCCGTTGATTACTTCATTGAGAATTGGGAAGTCTTTACGGATAGATGCTATATCGGGGAAATTAGTCATTGTCATGAAGTATTAAGAAAAATGCCCAACCCAATTGAAGAGAAGGTCGGGCATTATAATAAGATCTTGTAAAGACAGAACAAGAATTACTTCTCAGAAAGTTTCTCTGCAATTACATTTTCAAGATATTCACGAATTGAATCGATTTTAATCTGAGAGACTACATCCGCACAGAAAGCATACATCAATAAAGACATTGCTTCCGGCTTGGATATTCCGCGCGAGCGCATGTAAAACAATGCTTCTTCGTCAATCTGTCCGGTTGTAGTACCATGCGAGCATTTTACATCATCAGCAAAAATTTCAAGCTGAGGTTTCGTATACATCGTGGCCTCCGTAGATAACACGATATTTTTACAGGATTGAAATGCGTTTGTTTTCTGAGCATCAGGACGAACAAAGATTTTACCATTAAAGACACCTTTTGACCGGTCCCGTAAAATCCCTTTGTACAATTCGTTACTTTCAGAATTTGGCTTGCGATGATCAGCAACCGTATGATTATCAACATGCTGTGCACCATCCGGAAAATAAAGCCCATACATGTGCGCTTCACAATGCTCGCCATCCAAAACAATATTCAGGTTATTTCTGGTAAACTTTCCGTTAAGCGTAACTGTCGCTGCATAAAAATGAGACCTATCCAGCATACGAACCTGCGTGGTTCCGATATGATAAGCGTTTTCACTTTCATTCTGCACTTTGTAATACTCTACACCTGCATCCTCACCCACATTGATTTCAGTAACAATATTGGTAAAGGAACGTTCTTCACCAAGCGTTCTGAACGCCTCTGCAATTTTCACATGTGCATTTTTACCAACAGCAATAATATTACGTGGCTGGCTTCCGATATTTTCTTGACGTGCATCACTGACGAAGCGAAGAATTACCGGATGCTCAACAGTTTGGTTGCTAGGTACATAAATAAAAACGCCGTCATGGGCAAACGCTGTATTTAATGATGTGAATGCATCTGCATCATCCTCTACCAGTTCATCAAAATAAGAATTAACCAGGTCAGGATTATTTTTATAGGCATTTTGCAACGAATCTATAATAATCTGATCCGAAGATGAAACCAAGGTAGAAAGCGCAGCATTATAATGACCATTGACAAAATACAAGATATTAGCAGCTTGTTCCGGCATTTTTAAATCTACCAGATCCTGTGCTGAAAGCGTATCGCTTGCGTTAAAATTATAGGAAGCACTGGTCAGATCCCGTACATTGCTGTATTTCCATTCTTCGTTTTTAGGCGTTGGGAATCCCATTTCCTCAAATTGAACAATGGCAGCACGTTTTTTCTGATGAAAAGCAGATTTTGCTTCCCCGTTCATCAGAGATTCCCGTACGTGAAAATCAGAGATTAACTTTGTTCTTAAATCTATTGTTTCGGTACTCATTTCTTTTTTGGTCTTGAAAGTGATGTTACTTGACTGACACGTGGGTCAATTCAATACTAGCCTGAAATTAAAATAATAGGCTACAAGTTAACTTCCTGAGCTTCAACTTCGGCTTTGATCCAGTCGTATCCTTTTTCTTCCAATTCAAAAGCAAGTTCTTTCCCACCTGATTTTACAATTCTTCCTTTGTAAAGGACATGTACAAAATCAGGAACGATATAATCCAGAAGACGCTGATAGTGAGTCACAACAATGGCAGAACGATCCGGAGAGCGCAGTGAATTCACACCTTCTGCCACAATACGCAAAGCATCAATATCAAGCCCTGAATCCGTTTCATCCAAAATAGCCAGTTTTGGTTCAAGAACGGCCATCTGAAATATCTCATTTCTTTTTTTCTCTCCACCTGAAAAGCCTTCATTTAAAGCACGTTTCAAAAGTGAATCGTTCATGCTAACCAATTTTGCTTTTTCACGTACCATTTTAAGGAAACGTGCTGCGTCCAAAGGCTCTTCTCCGTTATATTTACGGATTTCGTTAACAGCTGTTTTAAGGAAATTAATTGTTGTCACACCAGGAATTTCAACAGGATATTGAAAAGCCAGGAATATTCCTTCTGCTGCTCTTTCTTCTGCTGCCAGTTCAAGCAAATCTTTTCCGTCAAAAGTAACAGATCCACCTGTCACCTCGTATTCTTCTCTTCCTGCCAGAACGGATGCCAAAGTACTTTTTCCAGATCCGTTTGGCCCCATGATGGCATGAACTTCACCTGGTTTTATTTCCAGGTTAATTCCTTTTAATATTTCTTTACCTTCGATTGAGGCGCGTAATCCATTAATTGAGAGCATAACTAAATTTATACTTATATATGTAGTTCGTGGTAATTTACCGCAAAAGTAGTAAGCTTTGGTCGTATATGAAAATAACCACCCCGTGCAAAGCAAACAATATGATAATACATATTAATTAACCTTTTTCCAGACGTGTATGTTCCATAAATGAGGATATTTTGAACAATACTTGCTATAAAAGTATACAAAGCAATCAACAAATATCTCTATTCTCATTAATACGCATTACTTTGCAGTCTGAGTTTAAGCCTGAAATCCATGACAAATACGAATAAATCCCTGCACGACGGAATATATGTTTCTTCGGAAACCAGCACATTACGAAGATTATTAATTCACAGTCCAGACCGTGGACTGGGAAAAGTAGTACCTTCCAAAGCCCAGGACTGGCTTTTTGAAGATATTGTACATCTGGATACCATGCGCCGGAGTGAATATGATTTTTACGTAAAACTGCTTTTATACTTTCTTGATCCTGAAAAGATTAAGGGAAAATTAGAAGAAATAAATGCAGATTATTCACGATCCTTTTACATTCCCGGATCTGAAAATTATTTCAATTCTGATAAAGTAGTGGATATCCAGAAGCTTCTTGCCGAAATTTTACAGGATGAAAATATAAGGATCAAACTAACTGCTGCCATTTGCGGAATTGAACGCTGTTCGTACCATATACAAAATGAACTGAATGCTTTCGATGTAAATGAGCTGGCCAAGATCTTCATTTCCGGTTCACTTTCAGACAAACGGATGCTGTTTGCGCCTCTTCCCAATCTAATCTTTATGCGGGACATCGGCATTGTGATCAATGATCATATTCTGCTGAATAAACCGGCAAAATCTGCCCGGACAAGAGAATCTATTCTGGCTCAGTTTATTTTCTTTCACCATCCCATGTTTGAAAAGTTCAGGAACAACATCATTGAAATCCCTGAGAACGAACATCATTTTCTGCTTCCGGATGATGAAAAAGCAAGTGATTACCATCGGTGCACACTGGAAGGCGGGGACGTAATGATGGTCGCACCCAATCATTTGCTAATCGGCTGCAGTGAACGGACTTCCCTCTATGCTGCACAGCAGGTTATGAAAATTTTGTTTGAGAAAGATGTGGTCGATAAAATCACGATTATCAAAATTCCTAAGAAACGGGATTACATGCACATTGATACCATTTTCACACAAGTCAAAAAGAACGTCTGGGTATTGCTGAGCAGCATTGGCCGCATGGGTGATGAAGCGAAAAAGAAAGATGTTTTACATTTCTTTGCTCCGAAAGCTACCAATCCAGAATTTCAGATTTTGCAGTTCAAAAAAGGCCAGGAACAAAATCCGCTTGAAATCGAAAATTTGGAAGATCTGCTGGCGGATATCAGCCTTAATGATTTGAAAAGTGAAGAAAAGGTACAGTTTGTATATTCGGGCAACAATCAGTTTCCTTACGGAGAGCGTGAACAATGGACGGATTCGTGCAACTTACTGGCAGTTAAAGAAGGTGTTGTTATCGGTTATGACCGGAACGACAAGACACTGGACGCTTTCCGGGAAAAGGGTTTCAGGATCATAAAAGCAGAGGATCTGATTGCACAATTTGAAAATGACGAGCTTTCACCGGAGACATTAACGGATACCTTTATCACACTTCCTTCCGCCGAACTTTCCAGGGCAAGGGGTGGATCTCACTGCATGAGCATGCCAATATTAAGAGATTAGGAACGATTGCAAACTGAATTTTTAGGTTGTAAATTGCATATACTTCCCAACCACTGAAACCACTAACTCCTATGCGCCCTATAGCCACTTCCATTTTTATACAACCTCAATCCACAGCCAGAATTATGATGATCCGGCCGGTTCAGTTTGGTTTTAACATAGAAACTGCCGCCAGCAATGAGTTTCAGCAAAAAGATTTTGCCGAAAAAACGAATGAGATCGCTCAGGAGAAAGCCAGGGAAGAATTTGACCTGATGATTTCTCAACTGTCACTTACGGGTGTTGATCTGCATATTTTTGATGATACGGATGAAGTGTACCGGCCGGATGCGGTTTTTTCAAATAACTGGATTTCTTTTCACCAAAGCGGAAAAGTAGTTTTATATCCGATGATGGCCGAAAACCGCAGGGCTGAACGCCGGTTGGATATTGTAGAAGAATTGAAAAAAGATTTTCTGGTTGAAGAAATTATTGATCTGACCCATTTCGAAAAGGAAGGAAAATTTCTGGAAGGAACCGGAAGTATGGTCTTAGACCGCCGTTATAAAGTTGCTTATGCCTGCATTTCCCCCCGCACGCATCCGGAGGTGCTTGATGCTTTTGCCGACGCGATGGGATATGAGGTTGTCACTTTTACTGCTTCGGATGAAAACGATAAAGCCATTTACCATACCAATGTGCTGATGTGCGTTGGCGATAACTTTGCTGTGGTCTGCCTGGAAGCCATTAAAAATCCGGACGAGCGCCAACAGGTACGCACTATGCTGGATGAAACAAACAAATACATTGTTGAGATTTCCCTGGAACAGGTCAGACATTTTGCCGGCAATATGCTGATGGTAAGAAATTTGAAAGGTGATAAATTTTTGATGATGTCGACCCTGGCTTATGATTCCCTAACCGAAATGCAGCATAAAATCCTGACTGATTATGCCCGGATTATCCATTCAGACCTATCTGTGATTGAAGGAAACGGAGGTGGTTCTGCACGTTGCATGATGACGGAAATCCATCTGCCTTTAAGATAGATGGACAATGCTTAAACATAAAAAATGCGGCTCACCTGATGAGCCGCATTTTTTATTGTCAAAACCTACAATTAATCATTCAGATCCGCTTTGATCTTATCAATTTTGGTACGTGTGTCCGCTTTAAAGTTATCCCACTTTTCGTCAGTTTCTGCTTGCATTTTGTTCAGAGAAACTTTCAGGTCATCTTTTTCATCCTGTAATTCTTTCTTGCGGGCTTTCCATTTTGCCTTTTCGTTTTCAGTGGCCTTATCCATCTTGGCATCCGCTTCTTCTATCTTCGCATCGATTTTGCTGATTGCGCCATCGATATCGTTTTTCATGGCTTCTTTATCATCCTTCATCTTTGATTTAAAATCAGCGCCTGCATCTTTCATGTCTTCCTTCGCTTCATTCATGTCGCTTTTAGCCTCATCGATGTTTTCATTAGCATCGTCCTTAGCTGCTTCAGCCGTTTCATCAGCTGAGTCTTTTGTTTTTTGTGAACAGCTGCTAAAAGTCAGCATGCCCATTGTAAGCATAGAAGCTACAAGCAAGGTTAATTTTTTCATTATTGTTGTGTTTAAAGTAAGAGACTTAAAATTGACTTGACAATTCATATATGAACTTAAAAATATCCTACCAGTCTTTTTTAGGATGACCTACATACGTTGATGTGGAAATAAGTACTCAGATGACAAGATCAATTTTCTTTAATTCTGCTGAGATCATTCTGTATGTCGTTCAAACAGGTAAGTATAATTTTAATCAGAAGTAAACTTGAGCGATCAGCACTAATTTGCTGGTATCCCGGTTTATAGAGAACTTTGTCTCACATTCCTAACCAAAACGTATGTACCGATATTTATTTATTACAATTTTCTTAACGCTGTCTTTCTCTAAAAGTTTTAGTCAAAATGATTTTCAACCGGATACGCTAACAGCAAAACAGCTGGACGAAATCACGGTCAATGCTTTTGAATCCAAGACCAACCGGCTTTCAACGACTGCAACAGTTGGTCTGCTTACTCCTAAATCCATTGAAAGATTTTCTTCAACTACATGGACTAATGCGGTTAATGCGATTCCGGGTGTCAGAATGGAAGAACGCTCACCGGGAAGTTACCGGTTTTCAGTACGCGGAAGTTTAATCCGGTCACCCTTCGGGATTCGTAATGTCAAATTTTACTGGAACGGAATACCTTTTACGGATGCCGGTGGGAATACACCATTAAATTCACTTGATTTTGGCGCGGTTCAAAGTATGGAAGTGATTAAGGGACCGGGAAGCAGTCTGTATGGAGCCGGAACAGGCGGCGTTGTATTGATGCAAAGCCGCACCGATAATCCGGCTATGAACAGAATTGAACAAAGTGTCGGTTATGGGAAATACGGTTTCCAAAGCAGAAGCACTACTTTACAGGTTGGAAACATTTCCGTTCAGTATGGCCACCAGGAGCAGGATGGCTACCGTCAGCAGAGTGGCATGGTGCGTGATGCAATTCGTTTTTCTTCCAACAGTAAAGTAGGAAAAGGAACACTTTCCTTGCTGGGTATGTACTCGGACCTGATGTATCAGACGCCTGGTGGGATTACACTTGCTCAGTATAAAACAGATCCGAAGCTGGCAAGACAATCAACGGCAACGGTTCCGGGTAGCGTGGCACAGCATGCTGCCATTTACACAAAATATGCGCTGTTAGGCGGTAATTATTCCCTTCCCCTTTCGGATCACTGGACGCAGAGTACCGCGCTTTATTTAACAACCAATGATTTTGCAAACCCGTTTATTTCAAATTATGAAAAGCGGGATGAACAGGGGATTGGCGGAAGAAATATCTGGCAGAATACAACGCAGATTGGTACTGTTAAAACAAACTGGACTACTGGTTTTGAATGGCAGTATTCCAAATCTGCACAAAGAAACTATGATAACAATGGCGGCATTCCCGGAAAACAGCAGACTGTGGAAGATGTGCGAACCAGTGCATTAACTGCTTTTACACAATTGGAAGCTGTTCTTTTTTCGGATCTTACCGTAACAGCCGGCGTAAGTTATAACACTTTAAAATACAAATACGAACGTTTTTTTGTACTTCCTTACAGCAAGGAACAAAGAACTTTTGACGGGATTTTTGTACCGAGGTTTGCACTTAACAAGATCATTGCAAAAACGTGGGCATTTACAGCATCGTACAGCAGTGGCTTTTCTCCTCCTACTCTTCAGGAAGTTCGTCCTTCAGCCGGAGGCTTTCGTACAGATCTGGAAGCAGAGCGTGGCATGAACACGGAAATTGGGATACGAAAAATCAGCCGCCGTATTACCGCAGAAGTCAATTTGTATCACTTTGGATTAAAACAAACCATTACCCGAAGAACCAATGAAGCCGGTTCTGAATTTTTTATCAATGCCGGAAAAACCAAACAGCTGGGCCTGGAATGGAACCTGGGCTACGACCTGATTGCTGATCCAAAATCACCTATTTCAATAAGGGTATGGGATTCAGGGACCTACACAAAATATACGTATGAAAATTATCAGTCAGCTGATGTTGATTTAAGCGGAAAGCTGATCCCCGGTATTCCACGCCTTATTCAAACAGCCGGGATTGATGCCCTTTTCAGATACGGATTCTCACTTTATGCTACTTACCAGCACGGGAGTTCGCTTTATCTGAACGATGCCAATACGGTAAAAAATACGCCTTATAATCAATTTACAGCCCGTGCAGCCTGGAAAAAAAGCTGGGGAAATCATTTGTACAGTGAGCTTTCAGCTTCTGCAGAAAAGGTTAATGCCGGTATTTACAGCCTTGGATATGACCTGAATGCCTTTGGAAACCGCTATTACAATTCCGCTCCTAAAAACAATGTATGGGCCGGTGTAAAAGTGGGCTGGGAATGGGGAAAGAAATAATTATTAAGGGTTAATTGTTAAGGGTTAATGTGAGGGTAGTATAAGGGGCAGATGGTAAGGATTGCATGATTGAAGTAAGTAATTTTCAATGTATTGAATTTTGCTAGTCGGAAGGCTTATCAAATACTTTCTTAAATGTCAGTTCACATCTTGTCTCTGCTATTTGAAACCTGAAACTTTTTTCTCCTGTTATTCGGATTATACACTAATAATTTGGGGATAAAACTATCAATGTTCTATCATTAACCTTTAACAATTAAGCACTAACAATTAAACTTTGCATCTCTACGTTCACATTCCTTTTTGCAGGCAAGCCTGTCACTATTGTGATTTTCACTTCAGCACGAACACCAAGAACAAGCGTGCTATTGTGGAAGCCATTGCAAAGGAGATCATTTTAAGGAAAAGTTATTTACCGGGAAACGAACTGGAAACCATTTATTTCGGTGGCGGTACACCTTCTCTGCTGGATACGTTTGAACTTAATTTTTTACTGGAAACCATTCGTACACAGTTCAGCGTACATCCTAATGCAGAAATAACACTGGAAGCAAACCCGGATGATTTAAATAAGGAAAAATTGGTTCAGCTTCATGCAGCAGGAATTAACCGGTTAAGCATCGGAATTCAGTCTTTTCACGAACCGCACCTGAAACATCTCAACCGGATTCATGATGCTTATGAAGCAGGAAACTGTGTAAGACTAGCACAGGATGCCGGTATTACCAACATTTCTATTGACCTTATTTATGCTATTCCGGCACCGGATCACAGCATTCTTGAACAGGATATTCAAAAAGCGTTTGAGCTTGATGTTGCACATATATCTGCCTATTGCCTGACAATTGAGCCGCAGACTGCTTTTGGCAGCTGGCTGAAAAAGAAGCAGATGAAACCTATTGATGAAGAATTTGCTGCCCGTCAGTTTGAAATTCTAACGGCCGGCCTTGCTTCGAATGGTTATGAGCAATATGAAATTTCCAACTTTGCACGTAACGGACAATACAGCAGGCATAACAGTTCTTACTGGAAACAGCGCTCATACCTGGGAGTCGGACCCAGTGCGCATTCATATAATACAGTTAGCAGGGAATATAATGTTTCAAATAACGCTCAATACCTGGTAGCACTTGAACAGAATAAAATTCCTTCTACGATTGAGATCCTCTCAGCAGCAGATCAGACCAATGAATATTTATTAACAGGACTTCGCACCAAATGGGGCTGTCAGCTTTCCATATTGAATACCTTATCCAATAATCAGTTTGAATTGCAAAACAGAGCAGAAATTTCTCAAATGGCTCAAAAAGGATGGCTTTATACAGATAATGAAACCATATTACTCACACAAGCGGGAAAGTTATTCGCTGACCGGGTAGCCAGTGAATTGTTTATTGATTGATAGAGGGAAGGATAATTTCAAAAAAAGATAACAAAAAGCCTGTGAAAGCGATACTAACTTTCACAGGCTTTTTTATTGATCAGGAACTATTAAGCTAAAAGCTCAACTTCCAGAGATTTCTCAGCATTCAAAACTTTTGAAACCGGACATTTTTCTTTTGCAGCATGGGCAATTTCATCAAATTTCTCAGCTGTAATACCTGATACTTTTCCTTTCAGAATTAAAGCACTCTTCGTGATTGCTCCCTGTGAAGGATCAAGTGTAATGGTAGCCGATACGTTAAGCTCATCTGCCGTGAAGCCAGCTTCATTTAAAAGAAAACTCAATTGCATCGCAAAACATCCTGCATGGGCAGCTGCAATCAGTTCCTCAGGGTTTGTTCCTACGCCATCCGCAAAACGGGTATTGAAAGAATATTGTGTATTTTCAAGGACAGTGCTTTGTGTACTCAGGGTTCCGGTACCTTCTTTTCCAGTACCATTCCAAACGGCATTTGCTTTACGATTGATCATGTTCTTCGTTATTTTTTGAAAAAAATTTGTGTTAATCTTACCAAAGTGAAAAATACTACCTTACTTGTACCAATCCAAGTTATTTAATTATTAAAAATTTCAGCAAGTTGTTAACAGCTGGCACTATTTTGTCAATGAAAAGTTAACGGCCTTTACTTTATTAGGGCAATTAAAAAACTTAGCGCACATTTGCATAAGTACAAATCACAAAATCATAATAGTCATGACTAAAAAGCTTTTTCCCTTATTGATCGTTATTGCAATTTTATTTCAAGGCTGTAAAGGAGACGATGGTGCTCCTGGTCTTGATGGTGTAAATGTTTTAGGTACTACATTTGAAGCAGAAAATATTAATTTCAATGCTGCAAATAACTACACTTATACCATCAGATTCGCTGACGTTCAAAATCTGAAAGTAGTTGAATCGGATGCCGTTCTGGTTTATATTCTATGGGAAACCAATTCAGGAAGCCCAATCTGGCGCTTATTGCCTCAGCCTATTACTACAACAGTAAGGTATAATTTTGATTATTCCCCTGTTGATTTCAGTGTATTCATCGACGCAGATGATGACAATTTCAACCTGGGATCTTTAAACAGTGCTACAACGCAGAATCAAACAATAAGAGTGGTTGTTGTTCCATCCAACTTCAATGCCAGAAAGAGCAACACGGTTGATGTGTCCAACTATGAAGCTGTAAAAGAATATTACCATCTTGATGAGAGTAAAATCATCAAATACAAAGCTAAATAAGCATTTAAATCGTCTTTAAAACATTACAGTCTTTTATCAGACCGTTGATACTATCAATAAAATCCGGTAACTTTTACCGGATTTATTTTTTACACGTTATGAAAAACATTTTTTACCTGATAATTTTACTTGTCAGCTGTACGCTGGCTAAAGGGCAGAATTTTATTGCACAAACTGAACAATTCAGGAAAGAGTACAAGGAAGAATTTTTAAAATCAAAGAATTCACCCTTAAAAAAAGACGACCTTGCCTACCTGCGTTTTTTCGAACCGGATTCTACCTACAAAGTGACTGCTATTTTCAAGAGAATTCAGAAAAGCAGACCTTTTGAAATGCCGACTTATAGCGATACCAACAAAACGTATGTTAAATACGGAGAATTAAAATTCAGGCTTCATGGCCGCAAACAATCCCTGACGGTATACCGGAGCCTGAGTCTTCAGTCGCTTCCGCAATACCGTGATTACCTTTTTCTTCCTTTTAAAGATAAAACCAATGGTGTAGAATCTTATGGTGGAGGTCGTTATATTGATTTAAGAACTGGCGATATCAAAAATAATACCGTTGAACTTGATTTCAACAAAGCTTATAATCCTTACTGTGCATACAGCAACGGCTATCATTGCCCTATTCCGCCAACTGCTAATCATTTATCAGCAAGCATTGAGGCAGGAGAGAAAAATTTTGCAAAGGAACATTAGTAAACCCCGCCGTGTTTTCAGACCATGGCTGATTCCCTTCCATCGCTTCGTAAAATTATTCATATTGATATGGATGCATTTTATGCATCCGTAGAACAGCGTGATTTTCCTGAATACAGAGGAAAGCCCTTGGCGGTTGGAGGTTCACCAACGGGCCGCGGTGTGGTGGCAACAGCCAGCTATGAAGCGCGAAAATTCGGAGTTCGTTCGGCTATGTCGTCCAGAAAGGCTATCCAGTTATGTCCTAATATCATTTTTGTCTTTCCAAGGTTTGAAGCGTACAAATCCGTTTCAAGAAGTATCCGGGAAATCTTTGAGCGCTATACGGATCTTATCGAACCGCTTTCACTGGATGAAGCATTTCTTGATGTGACACAGGATAAATTAAAGATCGGATCCGCTCTGGAAATTGCTAAACAAATCAAAATGGCAATTAAGGATGAACTTAATCTTTCTGCTTCTGCAGGCGTTTCCACCAATAAATTTGTTGCTAAAATTGCTTCTGACATCAACAAGCCTGATGGCCTAACTTTTATTGGCCCTTCCAAAATTGAATCTTTTGTCAATAATCTTCCGGTTGAAAAATTCCACGGGGTTGGGAAAGTAACGGCTCAGAAAATGAATGATATGCAATTGTTCACCGGAGCTGATCTGAAAAAATTATCAGAGGCTGAACTGGTAAAACACTTCGGAAAATCAGGCCATTTTTACTATAAAATCGTAAGAGGAATTGATGAGCGCGAAGTACAGCCTCACCGGGAAACCAAATCCTTAGGCGCCGAGGATACTTTTAGTAAAGACCTGAGCACAACCGAGGAAATGCATGAAGAGCTGGAAGCAATTGCTGAAACTGTTTTCAACAGGTTATTAAAAAAGCAGCTGAAAGGAAGAACCATTACGCTGAAAATTAAGTACAGTGACTTCACACAATTAACCCGGAACCATTCCTATTCCAATCCTGTCGGCGATTTTGAAACCATATTCAATACTGCCAAACAGCTTTTGGAAAAGGTAGCAACAGAAGAAAAGGCAGTCCGCTTGCTTGGGATTTCTTTATCGAACTTCGGCGAACCGGAAATAAAACCCAGAAAACCAAGGGATCCAGAACAACTGGAGTTATTTTAACAAGGCGATCGGCAATCGGCTGTCAAACTATTCGGGTAAAAAGAAGCCGAATGCCAATGGCCGACTGCCGACAGCCCCCTCAATATTTCACTATTTTCTTAGTCAGTGTTTTAGTATCAAAAACGGCTTTTACGATATACATTCCGGCTGCATACTTTTGCAGGTTGAAATTAAAAATATTCGTACTCACCTCCCCTGCCGGCAATACCAACTTCATCACTTCTTGTCCGCTTACATTATAGATGGATATCGACTGTAATCCTGTTGGATGCGGATAAAACTGAACGGAAACTTCATCACTCGTTGGATTGGGTGTAACCAAAAAACCGACTTCCTTTAAATTCGGATTTATGGTTACTGTCCTGATATTAATGTCATCCAGATAAATATCGTTTGCATTTCCATTTGTATTCATAAATGCAATCAGAACATTCCCCTGATTTATATAGTCACTAATGTTCAGCACCTCCTGCCTCCATTCCGTAGCTGTTGGCCTGAATGCCGTGCGGGTTGCAGCCATACGGGTAATCAGGCTTGGCCCCCATTTTTTGTAAATACTGGTATAAGACAAACCGCAGTCTGTACTCACAAGTACCTGCAGTGTATCCCAAACATTTCCCGATGTGCTGGAAGTTGTATATGTTGCAGCTGCTACCTGAAAAGAGACAAAAGCCGAATCTGCTCCTGCAATGTTGACGGTTGGACTACGCAGATAGTCTTTCTGTCCGATGGCTGTGTAATCAAAATTCCTTATGCGTACGGATGCATTTCCATTTTTTGCTGCTTCTGTCGTTTTCTCCCAGGTTTGCCCTCCATCCGGATTGACAATATCCCATGCCACTGGCGGGAAACTACCTTCAAACCCTTCGGTAACCGGAGCTGCAGAAGGCAGGTAGTAAATAAAATTGAAACTTAATGTATCATTGGAAGTATCTTCATCCGTACCACCATTTGGGCTCACCGAGGTGATCGTCAGCACATGATTTCCTTCCACTGTGGTCAAAGCCGGGAGGGTTACAGCCGTTTCACTAAAACTTGCCAGCGAGCCGGTCCACCTGTAACTGGTCACATTACCATTATCAATACTGACATTGATGATTAATGAAGTGAGGGTTTCACTCCCACGGTTACGAATGATGACTGCAGGCGCAAATGTATTGGCACAAAGCCGTTGTTCCGGCTGGGTGATCTGCTTAATGGAAGCATCTTTATTTTTTAGGTTAAGCGGAGTACATCCTTTGGAAGAGCTCAGGATTGACCGGTAATTAAGATACGCCGTTTCCATTCGGGCCACCTGTTCTATGGTAAACATTAGAAGACAGGCATCAGGCGTATAATCCATAAAATTCTGGTACATAATTCCCGGAGAGGACGGGGTGCAGTTATCCGTTACAACACCAGTACGGCACGTGCCGGTACTATTACCCTGATTTGGCGTATCAGAAACTTCATCACTCCCGGAACAGCTGCCATTGTCGTCACCCCAGATATGAAGCAGATTAAAATAATGACCAATTTCGTGCGTAAGTGTTTTTCCGCCATTAAAACCAGTAGCAGATCCACCCGGCAAACTGTTATAAGCAACTACCACGCCTTGCTCATCCGGTGATCCGTCATTTGGAAAAGTAGCATAACCCAATGTATTGTTCGATAAAACAGTAATCCAGATATTCAGATAACTATTTGTATCCCAGGCCTCGGCACCGCCTGTGGAGGCGTGTTTTACATAGTTATTGGTATAATCAAAGGATGTTTGCGTAGTGCTGTATCTGACAATCCCGGTGGTTGGCTCATCATTAGGCGTACGTTGCGCGAGGCAAAACTGTATGCCGGATGTCCCAAATAATGACCGGAAATAAGAAGGAATGCGGGATGCCCCAGCATTCAATCCGGCATAATCTTTATTGATCGTATCCAGCTGAGCCTGAATTTGGGCATTGGTTACGAGCGACTGATTGTTCATAACGATGTGAAAGACAACAGGCACAGTTACCGATGCAGCGGTTTTCATGGATTTTCTGCTTGCAATGCGTTCAGCAACCCGTTTTCTAAATTGCTCTTCCTGCTCATTAAACCGTATTTTTAAGGCTGGGTTTGCAGAAAATTTTTGTTCAAGCAAAGGCATGGTAGCGCATCGGTCCTGCGCTTTTGCAAAGAAAGAGGAAGTAAGAAAAAAAAGTATAAATACCAGTTTGGATAAATTTATTTCATTCAAATTAAATTCAGACATTTTCAAGGTTGTAATGTTGTCGATTTATATCTTATCAGGTGCCCTTTTCTAGTAAAAGCAATGACATTAGTATTACGTAAAAATGCCTGTAAATGATGCAGGAATTTTCTCATTTAATTTTAATTTAATCTGGAAAGTATTACTGTATTACTTCTCACAGAGCAGTAAATCAAGGATGTTTGGGATCAAACTTACAGGAAAGAAGCCGTTAAATCGTTTCCAGATATTTTATCATTTTCAATTGTCCTGCCTTATCCGGAAGTTTTCCATTTCCTGCACCCATATTATCCAGCAAATGTTTTTCATCTGAAGTACCTGGGATGACGCAGTTGACAGCCTGATTTGCCAGAATATATTTCAGGAAATATTGTGCCCAGCTTTTAATATCATATTCAGCAGACCAGGCAGGCAATTCTTTTCCTTTAACCAACTTAAATAACGAACCGCTGTCAAAGGGTTCATTGATGATAACTGCTACGCCATGATCATGGGCAGTTTTTAACAAACTTTTTTCAGCATTCCTTACTTTGATGGAATAATTAAACTGCACAAAATCCACTGCTTTTGATTTTACAATCTCTTCAAGCTGAGCATGTGCGGAAGCTGTGTAATGTGTAATCCCTATATAGCGTACTTTCCCTTCTTCTTTCCAGGCTCTCAATGTTTTTAAATGCGTTTGCCAATCCTGCAGGTTGTGCACCTGCATCAGGTCCATCGTTTTTCGTCCCATTTTCCGGAAGGATTCATTCATCTGATCAATTCCAGCCTGTTTTCCGGTAGTCCATACCTTTGTTGCATAAAACAATTTGTTCTTGAATTCCAGATCTGCCGTAAGATCACCGATAACCTCTTCCGCTTGTCCGTACATGGGAGAAGAATCGATTAACCTGCCACCTGATTGATGCATCGCTACCAATACACGGGTAAGTTCTTTTCTTTCAGCAGGCGATGTGCCCACATCAAACTGGATCCACGAGCCCAGGCCAACAACCGGTAGCTTTTCGTTGGTAACCGGAATATTTCTTTGCAGCATAATTTGTTGATTTTCAGCCATACTATCTTCCCTGTTTAATAACGCCGCAGCACTCAAGGCTCCTATCGTCTGCAAAGCATTTCTCCGCGTTATTTTATTTTTCATGTTAATCCTTTTAAACCGGTAACTATAAAATTCATTCCCCAAAAACCTGTTTCTTACAAATCTTTACAACCATTTTCTTTTCTCCGGGTCTGGTATAGTACGGCAGTTCCTGAATTAACGCAACTTGCGGTACGCATTTTAAAATTAAAATTGTTTGTTTTACATTACTTAATATCTTTCCCACTATAAATTTTTGGCAGGGTTCTGTCCCTTACGGCATAAAAACTTATCTTTGTGCCTTTACATAAAAAATGAAAACATACTTCCGATTATTATCTTTTGCCCGGCCTATTGAAAAATTTGCCATTCCTTATGTCATCTGTACCTTGCTTGGGGTAATTTTCAATACCTTACAATTAGCACTCCTTGCTCCGTTGCTTAATACACTTTTTGTTAGCGGATCAGCCAATGCAACCGTTTTGACAGAGCCTGACAGCTGGGTGGACGTCACAGGATATCTCAATTATACTGCTCAGCAGATTAGCTTTACTTATGGTGCTTTTGGAGCTTTAAAGTTTGTTTGCGGCGTCATTGTTACATCTGTTTTCCTGGGAAATATTTTTCGCTACTTCTCCCAGCGTATTATGGAAAACCTTCGTATACATACATTATTAAACCTTAGAAAAACGGTTTTTAATAATGTGATGGATCAGAATGTCGGTTATTTCAGTAATCAGCGGAAAGGTGACATTATTGCCAAAATTGCCTCAGATGTTGGTGCGGTTCAATTTTCAGTAACCGGAACTTTGCAGGTTGTATTCAAAGAACCTTTGCAGCTTCTGGCCTATGTCTTCATGCTTTTTTCCATCTCTTTCAAGCTGACAATTTTTGCGTTGCTGGTCATTCCGGTTTCTGCTTTTATTATTTCAAAAATTGTGAAACGTCTGAAAGAACAGGCTGCTATGGCGCAGCACATGTTCGGGTTAATGATCAGTTATCTGGATGAAGCACTTTCGGGTATTAAGATTATCAAATCGTTTAACGCTACTGAGGCGACCAAACTTAAGTTTCATTCTGAAAACGTGCGTTACTCTGATCTTGGCCGCAAAATGGCGCGTCGCCAGCAGCTGAGCGGACCGGTATCTGAATTTTTGGGTGTAGCTATGGTTACGACCATTGTTCTTTATGGCGGTTCATTAATTCTCAATAACCAGTCTGATCTTAGTGGCCCTGCCTTTGTTGCCTACATTGCTCTTTTTTCAAGGGTAATGCAGCCTGCCAAAGCATTAACCAATGCATTTAGCGGAATTCACACCGGTTTGGCAGCGGGCGAGCGCGTACTGGAACTGATTGACCAGAAACCGGAAATCAATGATGCACCGGATGCTGTGGAAATTAATTCCTTCAACGATGCCATACGGTTAGAAAACGTATCTTTTTCTTACTCCGAACGAAAAGTTTTAAAATCTATTAACCTGACCATTCCTAAGGGAAAAACAGTTGCTTTGGTCGGACCTTCTGGTGGAGGAAAATCTACTTTGATGGATATCATCTCAAGGTTTATTGAAGCAGAAAGTGGAAAAGTATTCATTGATGATGTGGATGTAAAACAGATCAAAATGGAATCGCTTTGGTCACTAATCGGGATGGTGAATCAGGAATCCATGCTTTTCAATGATACGATTTTCAACAACATTGCATTTGGTATGCCCAATGCCACACAGCAGGAAGTGGAACATGCTGCAAAAATCGCTAATGCACATGAATTTATTTTGAATACAGATGAAGGATACCAAAGCAATATCGGAGATCGCGGGATGAAACTTTCCGGTGGACAAAAACAACGTATCTGTATTGCCCGGGCAGTATTGAAAAATCCTCCAATCATGCTGCTGGATGAAGCTACTTCTGCACTGGATACCGAATCAGAAAAACTGGTGCAGGATGCCCTGAACAATCTGATGAAAAACAGGACTTCACTGGTTATTGCGCACAGATTAAGTACAATTCAAAATGCTGATATGATCGTTGTTCTGGACGACGGACAAATTATCGAAACCGGAAATCATTCGCAGCTGATGGCAAGTCACGGTTTATATAAAAAACTAATTGACATGCAGCAGTTTACAGAAGCTTAAATGGAGAATTTGCCTTTAATTTCTATTGCTCTGTGTACTTACAACGGAGAAGAATTCATAAGACAACAAATGGATTCTTTGCTAGCGCAATCTTATAAAAACATTGAAATCATTATTGTTGATGATTGTTCAACGGATCAGACTTTGTCCATTGTCAACGAATATGCAGCTTCCGGAAATAATATCAGGATTTTCAGAAACGAGAAAAACCTGGGCTACAACAAGAACTTTGAAAAGGCAATAAAGCGATGTACCGGCGATTTCATTGCCATGTGCGACCAGGATGATATCTGGCATCCTGACAAGCTCAAAATACAATATGAAGCAATTGGAAACAGTGATTTAATTTATCACGACTCCGAATTTATTGATTCTCTTGGAAATGGAATGAATTTCAAAATGTCTGACAAATTCAACTTTTATAAAGGAAGCAGCCCTTTGCCTTTTCTCTTTATGAACTGTGTGTCAGGCCATAGCATTTTAATGAAAAGAACACTGCTGAAAGACATTTTTCCATTTCCGGAAGGTTTTCACTATGATCAGTGGATTGCTTTTACAGCGGCAGATAAGGGTTCAATTGATTTTGTTGACCGTTGTTTGATCCAGTACCGGCAGCACGAAAAGAACAGTACAGACATTCTTGCCGTCAGAAGCAAGTTGCAAAAAACCAGTTCTGAAGTTAAAATTGAACGATTGACACAGGAAAGTCTCTGGCTGAAAGTCTGTGCGGATTCCAGCTCCACAGCAAACTCAAAATTGATCTCTAAATTATATGCACTTAGTATGCAGCGAAATGCTTCTTTTGCCACTATCCCCTATGGTTTAGAGATATGGAAAAACGAAGAGCTGCTTCTGTTTCTACTTAAAAAGAATAAGCGCAGCAAGTTCTTTTTTACTTTAAGAAAAATATGGGGAGCCGGAACAAAACGCATTATTTAGTATGCCGGTATAATTAATTTTGACATATTAAAGTCGGCTAAAAGTCTGTAAAATTCAAGAATGAGCGATCAAAAAAACTTACCATTAGTCTCCATTGCACTATGTATTTACAACGGAGAAAAGTTCATGAGAGAACAGCTGGAAACGCTTGTCAATCAGACCTATCCAAATTTAGAAATTATTGCTGTTGACGATTGCAGTAAAGATTCCTCCCTACAGATCTTACAGGAATATGCCGACAAATACCCTTTTTTCCACTTTGTCGAAAATGAAGAAAATCTGGGTTATGTAAAAAATTTCGAGAAGGCGATTTTACTATGCAAGGGTGAATTGATTGCATTATCAGATCAGGACGACATCTGGGATCTGGATAAAATCAGACTTCAGGTAGAAGCCATTGGTGATAGTCAGCTGGTTTATCACGACTCCACGCTGATTGATGAAGAAGGAGAACCAACGGGTAAAAACATGTCGGATATCATCAATCTGTATAAAGGCGATAATCCGAAAACATTCCTGTTTTTCAATTGTATTTCAGGACATAGCTGCTTGATCAGAAAGGATTTACTTCAATGGGCTTTGCCTTTTCATAAGGATTTTCACCACGATCAATGGCTGGCTTATGTAGCTGCTAATGTTGGTAAAATTGAAGTGATTCATGAAAGTCTTGTTCAATACCGCCAGCACAATTCGAGCTCAACCGATATCATGAACAAGAGAAAAAAACATAATAAGAAATACCACGAGAACCGGGATATTCTCAAAATGCAGAAAGAATTGAAATGGTTAAAACATTGTGAAAGCTATCAATTCAATAAATACCCTGAGTTCGTTCATGAACTTGTAAGACTTTTTGAAGAAAGGCTGGGTACCTTTTTCTCATTCCGTTATTCACGCTTGCTGAATGAAAATTATCATTTTTTGTATTACATACCGAAGTACAAAAAGGCAAGCCAATCCGCTTACGTTTTCAGGCATGTTTGGGGAATGAAGTCCAAAATTCTATGGGCACGTGTATTTGGCTGATGCGAGCTAGTCGCCGATTTCAAAGTGCTGTTCAACTAAATGCACATATCCTTTAAAGAACAACCGCAGCGGCATTTTCCTGGATTTTGCCAGAGAAAAGAGCATACGCTGAATGTCGCTGAAAGAATATTCCCATTCCAGCATTTGTTCGATTACATTTTTCAGTGCCCGTTTTTCAGTAAAATATAATTCTTCATTAGATACCGATTTCGTAACGGTCATGGGAAGATGTGCATTCCATTTCCGGTGTAATTTCAGCAGATCATTCAGCCATTCTTTATTAAAATTTCCTTCGGAAGAATGTTTCATCAGGATGTCGTAGGTCACTACAATTTTGTGTTTACCAAAAATGCTCAGGCAAAAATCGACGTCATAACCATGAAAACCTTTGAGCATATCTTCATCAAACGGCTTATCATTCAGAATATCCTTCCGGGCGCAAAACCACATACCGTCTACACAAACCACCTCACTTAGTTTTTGCAGATACGGATTATGATACGCATGTACCTCCGTTTTTGATTTAAGCTTAAAACCCTGAATTACATTCTGAAAAGATTTATCCGGAGAGTTATACTCCACGCAGTACCATCCTGATGGCGCCAGTGCTTTGTACCCTCCACCTGCTACACCTACCACGCCAATCTCTTTATTTTCTGTGAAGATATTTAAAACATTAACGCCCCAGTTCTCCGTTTTAATTTCAATATCTTCATGCATAAAACATAAAGTATCGTACTTCGCCTTTCTCTTACCTTCATTATAAACCTCACAAATCCCCCTTTTCCCGTCACTGTTATTGATCCCAATGATTTCATAAGGTACACCAATGGTAAGATCAATATTTTGTGAAACCTGTTTTAACTCTTCGGTACTTGCTGAGCAGATAATTATGGATATCATGAATGTATTCTGGTAATATAAAAAGGTAAGTAACCTTACTGACAACCGGACGTTCTGGAAGGTTGGAAAAAGTAAGAATTCAGGTAAAATCCATTACTTCCTATTAGGTCTATTCATCAGGAATGCTGTTGCTGTCTGCCTGATCTTCTTAAGGCGATGAAATTTACGATGATAATCCCGATAATGGCACATGTAATGCCAGCCAGCACATCCAGTACGTAATGATGACTTGTATATACGGCGGCAAACCAGATTCCCGGCATAGTAATACCAATCACCAAAGCCAGGCTCCAGCTTACTTTACTCCGGATAGCATAATACAAAGCAATCAGCGGATAGGAAGAGTGCAGAGACGGCATCGCAGCAAACACATTGGAGCTTTTTTCATAAATTGATTTAAAAATACCAACATTGAAAAAAGCATCAAACCGGGCCAGACCCGCTGTATTACCCCGTGTATTGGCAATAAATTCGAAACCATATTGCTGGCTGTACCAGGGAGGTGCAGCCGGATAAAGATAGTAGATTACAAAACCGATCATATTGACCAGCAAAAAGGTGAAGGCAAAGTAAAAAAACTGCATTCTGTTTTTGAAAAAAAGATATCCTGCCAGGGATAAGGGAAGCGGTATCCAGGTCAGGTAAAAAAGGCCTGACATAACATCCAGAAAAGAATTCTGATGCTGTATCCAGTATTCGTTGGGTGTGATGAACGAAGTTCCCGTATGGATGCCGAAAACAGATTTCTCCAGATCATACAGGCTTTTGATGTGAACGGTGTTGTAATTATAATTAGGAAAAGCCTTCATATAATCGAACAAAATCCAGTACACGATGAATATGGAAAATGCAGTAATAAACTTCCTTGTTGCTTCTGAAAAAAAGTAGAATGCATTTGTAAGCACCACAAGCAGTACCTGATCACTCCGGAAACCTACCAAATAGGCCGAGAACAACAGATAAACCACCGATATCAGCAACATGGACAGAACCGGTTTGAGCCCGTAAAAATCAGTTTTTGATATGCTTACCGGATTTTCTAAATTGTCAATCATTTTTATTCTAAAAAAAACCAGCGTTAAACATGAATTCCCCATGGAGACCCAATGCATAACCTGTTAAATAGTAGCCTGCAAAGGTAACCGTAGAAATCTCTTTCTGCAAGATCACACCAATGCTACGGCAAAGAATTGCAGGAATAAAAATGAAAAAGATGCAGGAATGTTATGAAAATTTAGTGATTCGCTCGGTGACGGTTTTTCCGGTAGCTGGATCTGTTCCCGTCACTTCGATATACCTGACATTCGGTACCCAGAATGTCCCTCCTTCGATCCGGACGAAAATTTTTGTCAGCACACATTGTTTCTGGTTAATGGCCATAAATACCTGATACTTGTTATTTGTACCCTTTTTAAGGTATAAAGGCGTTTTGGCGTAGGCCACTGACTTTAACTGAAAATAATCCTTACCTGCTTTTTTTACAATGATGCCATAGGCAAACTTTTTTTGCAGATAGTTGAGCTCTTTACGTTCCCCGCCATCTGTATAACGAACCCAAAACGGATGTACCGGATTTTCTTCATCAAGTTGGCCTTTGTCATTTACATTCAGCTCGTAACAGATTGTATTGGTATTCGGATCTCGCTGAATATAAAACAGAAGATTCGGAAGTTTAGGAACAGGAAAAGTATCCACAGCAACTGCGGCTGGATTTTCTCTATTCTTTTTGTCTGCAAAAGTATTGCTTCCCGCTGCTATAACTGCAATCAGACTAGCGATTAATAAAAGTCTCATCTGAATCTTTTTTATCCAATATTTTTTTAACACTTAACAATCGGTTTACAGCGGTGATATTGGTCAGAACAGCCATAATGGTAATTGGAATTGTAAAGATTGACATCGTTTCAAAGACGTGAAAAGGAATGCCTGGAACAAACAATTTGTAATCACCTCCCATATAACCGGATGCAATACCACAGGAAATAGCCGAAATACCAACAAGAACTACACGTTCCGGACGCTGCATTAATCCTTCTTTACATTCAACACGAAGGCCTTCTGCCCTGGCACGCGTATAACTTACCATCACTGAACCGATCAGCGCAATGAAGGCAAACAGCGAACTGAAAAAATAATGATGGCCAACCAGATAGTAACAAATTCCCAGGAACATCACCATTTCACTGTATCTGTCCAAGACAGAATCATAAAAAGCGCCAAACGTAGAACTCATATTACCTAATCTGGCAACCTGTCCGTCCAGCATATCAAAGATTCCGGCAAACAATACCAGAAAACCTGCCCAGCCTACATAGGTAAAATCGCCCCGATTACCCTCTTCAACTCCTATAATAAATATTACGGCAACACCAATGTTTAATAGTAAACCTATGGTAGTGACCATATTCGGGGTTAATCCGGCTTTGATCAGAAACCTTACAAAGGGATTAATAACCTTGTAGATACCTTGCTGTAGAGCAATGCGTAACTCGTCTTTATTCATTTTTAACGTTATTAAACTAAAAATCCAACTTAACTCTTGCCCTTATTCCCCACTCTGCAACATTAGGATTGTCAAGATAGTTGAACCGTTTAACCAAATCAACCCGTAATAATTTAAAAATATTGGCTATCCCTATGCTTCCCTCCATGTAAGGTTCTTTGTTAAGAGAGTAAGTAGCCGAGCTACCATCAGAATTTTTCAAAAACTGATACAGATTAGGATTATTTGCCGGGTTATTTTCATTTCTCAATCCGCCATACAAACCTCGGAATGCTACAACTTCTCTCAGCTTTAATCTTTTTAACAAAGGTATTTTATTAAACAGAAAACCATTCAAATAATATTCGACACTCATACTTGCATAATGATCACTCACAAATTCAAGGAAGTTCATTAAGTTATAAGAGCTTAACTGATAGGCATAACTCTGGTTGGCCCGGTGAATGGTCAGCAAGGGAAAAGGTATATTTTTACCAATAATGTAGCCACCTTCAGCTGTCACATCAGCATATCCAAACTGAGACAAAAAGAACCGTTTGGCAATATTTCCGTTCACATTCTGGTAATTGGTTTCGCCCTGCAAAATATCTTTCAGCCCTTTGCTATACCGCAGGGTAAAAATCGGATATTTATTAGGGATCGGAGTACGGTATAATTTCCCCTGATAGTATTGTTCATGAGGGGCATACCTCAATTCAAGACTTACCTCCGCGTTTGACAAGGAATTGATATTAACCAAACCATCTCTGGCTGCATCAAAACGCTGGTAAACCAGCGCGCCGGCGGGTGCCTGTTTCCATTGTGTAAACCCAAATTTGTAAGACAACCGGCTTGGGAATTCACGAACGTATTCAAACTTATAAATATCATTGTAAAGCCATTTATCATTATTTCCTCTTTTAAAAGACAATAAGAAATTGTCCTCCTGCACAAACTGTAATTCCTGACCCGGAATTTTAGTATCATGCTGATAGCTGACCCGGAAATAATGCAAGGGGAAATGGTAAATGGATTTATTGTTAAGCGAGTATGTCCCGCTTGCAAAATATTTCCATTTCTGATCTTTGAATCCGTAAGCAGCATACGTCTCAAAATAAATACGTTTACTGAAGGAAGGCGTTGTTCTGCCACCAAAGCGAAGTCTTAAACCTTCCACCGGATTAAAACTGTAAAACGTATTCACCGGCCCGATTTCCACAGGCCCTAATGCCTTATACCCCGCCAGCAGCAACGAACCGATGTCCATGGTACGCCGGAATGACTTGATGGTCTGTAGCGTATCCACATGCTTGTATATTTCTACTTCGCGGTTTTCCAAGGGAATATGCCGGGAATTAACCCAGAAATCAGGACTTTTCTTTTCATTCGGGTTGTAAACAATTTCCTCTGCCGGACCTTTGTAAATACTATCGTTCTGTGCTTTATTTATTTCGTAATCTTTCAGTGTTACAGTACGTTCACCAAAAATCCCACCGCCTTTATCCCCAAAGGCAAATTCCATAGCCAGCGTGCTTTTACTCAGATGATATCTGCCGTCTGAACTTTTATCAAATTCAAGTTTGGCTTCCAGGTCCCTGGTAAAGTTCAGGTTAATATTCTTGTTTACAGTCAGGTAAGCATGCTGAACACCGTAATGGCCATCCAGTGTTACATAAAGTTTACCTTGAAATAGAAGATCTGTTTTATTTCTTGGAATAAAGCTTAACTCGATCAGCCAGGGTTGCTGCGTTTTAACAGTATCTGTAATAAAGAACTTATAAAATACCGGAGCATTATTGGCAATCGGGCTTAAGAACAGATTGGTAACAATCGAAATATTATTATTGTAGATATTTATATCTTCATAAAGTCTGTTAAAATAGGTGCTTAATCCATCATTGTCAATAAAACGGGAGTCGTACTCTGCGCGTTGGTCAGCCAAGACACGCTGTTTCTTTTTATAGGGATCTTTTCGAAAATAAATTTGTGAAAGTCTTTCCCGCAAATAAGCAGGAAGCATGTTTTTTCCACCGATGGAGCCTGAATCCTGTTCCGTAAACAAAAACTGGTAGTTCTTAAAGACTCGTCTTTCTCTAAATTTATCCGATAAGTTACTTAGTGCCAGCGATATTTTCTCGTATTGCTCATACTGGACATATTCATTGGCGTCCATCTGGTTCTCCTTCTTATGGTCGATTACTTTCTGAATCAGCTCCACAGCCGGATTATTACGGTTCCTGTAACGTGCTTTACCTTTGACCACCACTTCGGTCAGCATCGATGCATTTACACTCAGCTTTACGTTAATGACCTGATCAATTCCCGGTGTAATACTTCGTACAGCCGTATTGTATCCAATATAACCAAACTGAATCTTTGAATAAGTACCTTCCAGCTTGATAGAGTACTTGCCGTCCTCATCTGCCAGTGTTCCGATTGTAGTACCTGGTATCTGTACGTTGGCAAAAGGCAATGTTTCTTTGGAAGCGGAGTCAGTAAGTACCCCCCTGATAATCGTAGTTTGCGCACGGACAATGTCTGAGCCAAACAAAATCAGAAGGAATAATATACCTGCTGTTTTAAATTTTACTAACATTTTAATTTTTCATTTATAGTACCCTGCCCTAAAAGATTATAGCCGGGTAACTCATTATTTGTAAAAAAAACAGTCATCTGAAAACAAGTTTTTTCTGAAGAACATAGTTGTAAGCAAAACCTACAATTATGGAAACCAGCGCTTTGGAAATAATATAATTCCAATTCATTTTTTCCAGTAACAGATACATTCCGCCTGCATTAAGAAAAAGGTTACCGATCCACACAAAAAAATATTTCAGGGCTTGACCTGCTACTTTATCATCCGCAGCTTCAAACACCCAATACCTGTTTATGGAAAAGTTCGCCATTCCTCCCAAGACCGTTCCGGCTATACTTGATGTAAACGGTTCCACGCCAAAAAAGTTCACCAAAACGATTGCAGTCGAAAAGTCGAGAAATGTAGCAATTAAAGAAGAGGCCTGTGCCTTTATAAACGTCAACATTTTTACAAGAGATTAAATCTGAACGCTATTTGCAGAAGGATATTTGCACAAACACCGGCGAGCACATCATCAAGCATTACGCCGTAGCCACCGGGTAATTTTTCAGCTTTTCTGATATAAAGAGGTTTTACAATATCAAAAAACCTAAACAGTATAAGTCCAGTAATGATATACGCACCTGTTGAAGGTAAAAATAGTAAGCTGATACACATTCCCGCGACCTCATCGATCACTACTTTTTTATCATCTTTACCCCAAAACGGTTCTACCGCATCCGAAGAAATTGTCCCAATTACTACAATGAAGAGTGTAACTCCTACCGTAAGCATGGGTGTTGGCATAAGCCGGACTTGCCATAAATACCAGCAAATACAGGTAAATACTGCCGCAACAGTTCCCCCACCCTTACCTACATATCCTATTCCAAAGGATGTTGCAATCATTTTATGCAACTGACTCATTATTATCAGGTTATTTCATTCTACAAGGTTCTGTCATACTCAAAAGAGTAAGCGAACCAACCACTTTATCCTGACCAATTAATTTTTTATTCTGCATCAAGCTCCAAGTCAGGAAAGCAGGATGTGCAGAGTTAGAATGCCGGCGGCCTGATATGCTTATCTTCATAAATCATAATGTGTATCTGTTAGAGGTGAATTAAAGCCATTTTTTATCTTTATACCACTGCATGGAGTCAGCCAAGCCCGTTTTTAAATTATAAACAGGGCGGTAATGAAGGTCTCTTTTTGCTGCTTCGATACTACAGGCCCAGTTAGGTGCTGTAAGTTCATGCAATTTTTCTTTATTAAGGACTGGCGCTTTTTCAGAATTCATGTAAGCCATTTCGAGGACATTGGCCACAACAGTTACGATACCCTTAGGAATATGAAAACGAAGTGTTTTTTTACCTGTGAGATCTTTGAAAGTATCCGCCAGCTCATAACGGTTATAAACGTTGCCGTCAGAAATATTATAGGTATGATCGTTCTTATTTTCAGCATGTAGTGAAAGCATAATCGCATTCACCAGATCCTGAACATAAACAAAGCTGAAACGTTGAGGTTCTTTGCCAATGTACATATCCAGCCCATCCTGCAACATTTTGAACACAATAAACAAATCCTTTTCACCAGGACCGTAAACCGCAGTGGGCCTCAAAATGGCTAATGGCAATGAAATATCAGCTAGGTATTGTTCCGCCAGCAACTTGCTTTTTCCGTAAGCCGTTACCGGCGTAGGCTTTTTATTTTCTGTAAAAAGATGAACGTCATGATAATCCGCAGGACCAATGGCTGCCAGACTGCTGACGAATACAAATTTTTTTAGCGGGATATTAGCTTGGCCTGCTGCCAGAGCCAGATTTCTGGTGTACTCCGCATTAATTGTATTGTATTCCTCTATGTTTTTTGCTTTTGTTGCTCCGGCAGCATGAATTATATGACTATACTGCCCTTCTTCCAGACTTTTGACAAGAGAATTCGGTGCACTGAAATCAACAGATACAAACCTGGGAGACAATGCATTAAGATGTGATAACTTACTGGAAGGGCGGACTGCTGCATCTACTTGCAAACCCGCTTTTTGTGCAGCTTTTATAAGGTGATACCCAATAAAACCGCTCGCTCCTGTTATCAAAACTCTTTGGCTCATAGCTCTTTTTCAAGCAACCTATACCGTTTGTAAAGTTCCCCGTTCATCTGATCCAACGCACGGTTCATCATATGATTTTCTTCCAGCATCCACGAGCATTCTCCACCTTTAATCTTGGTACCTTTGGAATTTTTTATGATTCCTCCGTACAAACAAGCTTCTATTCCCATTTTACGGTAACCGTCAATGACACCCAGTGTTAAAATACGAAGCATGTCAATATTTTTCTTTAAAAACAGAAGTTTGAAAATACCAGTAGGCAATAATCTTCCCTTCTTTATTTTTATGAGAATCTGGTTAATGTCCGGAATAGCCAGTACAAAGCCAACAATTTTACCTTCTTTTTCAGCAAGCAAACAATAATCAGGGTTTAAGATCATCTTCAAATCCTTGGCCAGATATTCAAATTCCTTTTCCGTCATCGGAACGAAACCTAAATTTTCAGCCCAGGCAATATTATATATTTCACGGATTTTAGGCACTTCATTTTTGAAGTCTTTAATATTCACCTTCCGGATTATGATCCCATTTCTTTCCTGCAATCTTTTTTCCAGTGTATCCAGCAAGCGGATGGATTTATCATTGACAGTAGCATGCATAACTTTATAAGCCAGCAGATCTGTCCTTTTTCTAAATCCATTATTTTCAAGAAGCGTCAGATAATAAGGTGCATTATAAGGCATCATGGCCATCGGGGGCATATCATACCCTTCGACTAAAAGTCCGCAAACATCATTCGTTGAAGGACTGGCAGGCCCCTGAACCATCGTAAGCCCTTCGGCTTTGAGCCATTCTGCCGCTTTTTCAAAAAGTAAATTGGCAGTTTCCTGATCATTGATACAATCAAAAAAGCCAAAAAAACCGTCCTTAGCTCCTACAAAGGCGTTATGATTTTTATTATGTATAGCTGCAATTCTACCCGTTATCTTATTGCTCCCGTCAAAAGCCAAAAATAACTGCGCTTTTGAGTGTTCGTAAAAAGGATGCTTTCCCGGAGAAAGCAAATCCTTTTGCCCGATAAAAATTTCAGGAACGTAATTGACATCATCCTTATAAAGATCATGAGGAAAATCAATAAAACGGTCCAAATCCTTATCAGAGGTAACGGGTAAAACACGGGTCATACGGTTTCAGTAAAAACAGGGTCAGAATATACTTGTTTATAAGCCTTAGTCATTTTATCTACTGCTTCTTCAATCTGTGCGAAAGTATGCGTTGCCATCAAAGAAAAACGAATAAGGGATTCTGTTGTATGCACGGCTGGTGACACAACAGGATTTACAAATACACCATCTTCCTGCAAAACCTTAGTAAGCTGAAATGTTTTTTCGTTATCTCTGATGTAGATCGGAAGAATCGGACTTTCTGTTTTTCCCAGATCAAAGCCACTCTCAAGAAGCAATCTTTTCGCATAATGCGTATTTGACCAAAGCTTCTCAATATGCTCCGGTTCGCTTTCAACAATTTCAAGTACGGCTAAAACCGTGGCTACTGAAGAAGGTGTCATACTCGCACTAAACATCAAAGCACGGGCACGATGTTTCAAATATTCAATGGTTTCTTCATCGGCAGCAATAAAGCCTCCCAATGACGCAAATGACTTACTAAAAGTACCCATAATAAGATCCACCTTATCGGTAAGACCGAAATGGGAAGCAGTTCCACATCCGTTTGTACCGATAACACCAAGGCTATGAGCATCGTCCACCATAATATTGGCACCAAACTCTTTGGCAATAGCAGCCATTTCAGGAAGTTTGACAATGTCACCTTCCATGCTGAAAATACCGTCCGTGGCAATAAGTTTAATGGCATCTTCAGGAAGGTTTTTAAGCTTATTCCTAAGATCATCCATATTGTTGTGGTTGTACTTAACCACTTTTGAAAACGACAAACGGCTGCCATCAATAATGGAAGCATGATTAGCATCATCCAGAATCAGATAATCATTTCTTCCGGTAATACTGGAGAGTGCACCTAGGTTAGCCTGAAAACCAGTACTAAAAAGTATGGAAGCTTCTTTGCCGGTATAAACAGCCAGCTTTCTCTCTAATTCTTCATGAATATCCAGTGTACCATTCAGAAAACGAGAGCCAGCACATCCTGTACCATATTTGGTAGTTGCTTCCCGGGCTGCTTCCACGACCTTGGGATGATTAGTCAACCCCAGATATGAATTTGAACCAAACATCAGCACTTTTTTGCCATGAATGATTACTTCGGTATCCTGACCTGATTCAATTGGCCTGAAAAAAGGGTACAGCCCCCTCTCCTTGATTACCTTCGAATCTCTGAACTCAGAAACCCGGGCATGTAGTTTATTCCCCATAAATATTTAGTGTCAGAAACATGCACCTACTTCCTGAGTTCTAATTCGTTCCAGTGGGTTATGCATCTTTTCATCATTAAAAAAGTAATTTAGACATATTACGGTAATGTTAATGCATTATTTCGCCTGCATTACCTAACGTGCTAACTTCAATAAAGGTTTTTGTTAGAATTAATTAATTTAAATAATTTATAACAAAAGCAGTTTTCTCAGCAGCAACATAGATTATAATTCATCCATATCCAGAGCCTGGTTTAAAACCTGATTCTGTATTTAGCCTCTTTTTTTTCCTTTCGAGCCCAAAAGATCAGTTAAATGGCATTGGTTTTGAAACCTGAACGCTATCTGATTGAATTTTAAAAACAGATTTTGTTATATTTTGACAAAGATATAAAAATTGTATTTTTAATACATTCTTTCCTTAAAAACAGTCACTATTTAGATCAAAAAGAATTATTGTTCCATTGCTGATTTCATCCTGGCAAATAAAATATTTTTCTGTCAGGAATTTATTTCTACTGCCTATTATCTGTCTATTTTAATCCTTATTTAATTCTTTGAGGTACAATCATCTCCTCTGTTTTAAAACAAACCTTTTAATCGTTGAAACTCGGCTCTGTACTGATCAGTTAAAAACATTAATTATCTGACAGTTATTAAATAAGGATAAGATAATCCTTATCAGAATCAACTTCTGTTCACCCTGATTATGTTCAGTCTGATAGGCAAGAAAACTTACTTTTTCAATCCGTTCATGACAAGCTGCATGAGCAAGTGAAGGTAATCGTGCATTTCATCCAGTTTATCATACATGATCAAATCGAACTCGATACTTCTTTGTGCACTGGTCAGTACAAAAGCCAGTCTGTCCAGTTCACTATCGGTCAGTATCCGGAACTCCCCGCTGATCATTCCATATTCCAGAATACTTTTTAAAATGACAATCTCCTTTTCGTCATATTTTTTACGCCAGTGGCAATCACCGCCTGTTGCAAACATGGCTTCCCTGGTTTCTGATACCAGTACAGTATACAGGTTTGCCATTTTCTTCATCATTTCGAAACGTCTCAGGTAAAAGGTTTTGAATTTTTCCCAAGCCGTTGGAGATTTAGAAATTTCACTCTGAAGCAAAAGGAAGAAATCATCTTTTTCACGGCTTATAATGGCCTGAAAAATCTCTTCCTTGCTTTTAAAATAATAATAAAGTGTGCTCTTACCTTTTCCCGCATCCTTAGCAATATCCTCCATGGTAGTCTTATTCAAACCATATCTTTGAAACAGCTTGTTGGCTCCTTCCAGAATCTTTGCTTTTATTATTTCGTCTTTATTTAACATTCGGTATCAATGATTTTTCGACTAAAATCGAATAATGGTCTAAAATTAACTTATGCTGTTTGTACAACAACGTTTTATTCTAAATAATTTATTTATTCAAAATAAAATGCTACCTGATCTTTAATAATTTAAATACAGGGTTAATATTTCTGTGAGTGACCGGTAAAAAATATTCCTAAATGAATCGGATCGTTGCGTCGTAAACGAATCTTTAAGCCGTATTAAATAGTAAAAAAACACCCCCCTAAAACATGTAAGAAAATCAAACTATTTACCTGATATAAAAGATAATTTACTCCTATTTATTTAATGGTTAGTTTATTAGGTTTAATATGTCAAAATTGGCCCTTTCTTCATGCTTGGGCGTATTGTTCAATAAATAACTTATTAACCTCTTTCTTTCCATAATTTACCCTAGAAATATGCAAAATAAGACAGAATCACTACCGGAAATTAACCGGCTTCTTGATATGTACATCCGTGAGATTGAGTCCTCCGAATTAAAACCACTGGCAGCCAACATTTACCTTACCCATGCCAAAAATTTTGTACGCTGGATTAACGGCGAATTTGTTCCGGGCGGAAGATTAGAAAAAAACAAAATCAGATCATAGACTTATTTGATAACAACTGATTCCAAAAGTTTTTTTTAAATCCACGCTTTATAAGTGAATTAAACACAAGTACGCACACTATTTTTTTACTCCTTTCATTTTTTTGCTGTTTCAGAACACTTGATTTCTGCCTCACTTCATTTCATTATTCCGAGAAGTTCTTTGCTCCTCTTCAATTTAAATAATCTACACCTTTTCAATTATTTGCTTCATTTTAGGTCAGACATGTAAACTGTGTCCAAACAGTTTATGTTCTGCCGGACATAAAGTACTGCGTGCTTATTGAGCTTTATGGCATCAAAGCTGCACCTGTGATCAGGAAAGAACTAGGTGTAACAGCAAAAACAATGTAGTACCAATGAATAAAAAGTTTATTGAAATTTTATGATGCTAAAAACTTACTGACACAGGGTTGTCACAGACCGGTATTTTATTTGCAATAGAGATTATCACTTAAACTTTTAGCAAAATGGAAAACAGGACAAATGAGACAAAAGAACTTTTAGATTCAGAAGTGTTCATTACGCCGGAAGCATTACTGGAACACTGGCAGGGACACCGCCGGGTTACACGCAGAATCATCGAAGCATTCCCGGACGATAAACTCTATACCTATTCGATTGGTGGTATGCGCACTTTTGCAGAACTTGTCATGGAAATTATCGTAATTTCAGGCCCCGGCATACATGGAATTTTGTCCGGAAACTGGACCTATGGAAATCCTCCTTTGAATTTTGAGTCGCGCCCGCCAGCTACCAAACAGGAACTGCTTGCTCTTTGGGATGAAATTACGGAGGAAATCAATGATTTGTGGCCAAAGATTCCGGTTTCCCGATTTCACGAGACGGATGCTGCATTTGGCATGTATGAAGGCACAGTTTATTTTACAACCTTATATATTATTGACAATGAAATTCATCACCGGGGACAGGGATATGTTTATTTACGGTCATTGGGTATTGAACCACCGGCATTCTGGAACCGTAATTAAATAATAGTTTATTTATTAGCCATAACTGACAAAACTTTTCCTGTTTACGGGAGAAGTTTTATTTTTTAATTTAATCAGATATGCTGGGTTTTATCGGCTATATCCCGGATGATACCATCCAGTTCATTGGCAGAAATCAGAATATGGTCCAGCAATTCATTTTGCTCATTTTCTGAATGTGTATAATTTTTAATCAGATCAACAATCCCCATCAACCTTGCCACAGGTGCCCGTACTACATGGGATTGCATCCAGGCAATTTCCTGCAATTTTTGATTTTGCTGCTCAATAGCTTCCACATATCTCAGCCTTTCGGTTATGTCATTTACCAAGACTACTCTTGCACTTCTACCGTTAATAAAAATGGGGTTGCTTTGAATTTCAGCCTGAATAATTTCACCATTTTTTTTTTGATGTTTTGATATTCCTGAATAATGCGATTCAGGATTCGTTTTCATAATATGCAAAGCGTCGTCCAGCTCTCCGACATCTTCCGTAGGACGTATATCCCTGAGTGTTAAACACAAAAATTCTTCAAGGCTGTAACCATAATGCTTTATAGCTGCTTCATTGACATTCAAAAATTTTAAAGTCTTAAAGTCATATACCATCATAGGCTGTGGACTAAGCTGAAAAAGATCACTGTACCTTTTTTCTGAATCTTCCAGCTCTGCCGATTTTTTCTTTCTTTCCAGACTATACAGGATACTCTTGTATAATGTAGATGCGGTTAAATCGTCTTTAAGTAAATAATCAGAGACACCCAGTGAAAGTGACTTCACACTGAAAGAAATGTCGGGATAGCCTGTCAAAACAATAATGGGAATTCCGGAACTGATCGCCATGATTTCCATGATCAAATTTTCTCCGCTTTTATCAGGCAGAGAAAGATCCAGCAAAATTACGTTAACAACCAGCTTTTCCTCCACCAGCAAATACCTGCCTTCTCTGAAGTTTTTTGCCTGAATGATTTCCGGGGCTTGCATCTGTTCATCAAGGAAATCTTCAATAAGGGTAAAGTCTCCCGGATTGTCCTCAATAACAAGAATTTTATAAAGGTTTTTATCCTTCTCCATAAGATTCTGTTGTTAGGATGGTAAGGTGACTATGTTCGCCCAGAAATTTTCAATCTGAGCTACTACGTTCAAAAAACCTTCTAACTCAGCTGGTTTGGTAATGTAACAATTTGCATGGTTTTTGTACGCAATATTAATATCGCTTTCCGACGAAGACGTAGTAAGCATAATCACCGGAATGTGTTTTATTACGTCGTTGTTTTTGATATACTGCAGTACTTCATGTCCATTCTTCTTCGGCAGATTGACATCCAGCAACACCAGGTCTGGCTGCCGGAATGCGGTAGCTTTCCCCTGCGGATCTAAAAAGTTGATTGCTTCTTCTCCATCACGTACTACACTTATATGATTAAGGATTTCTCCTTCCTGTAAGGCCTCTGTAATCAGTAGAATATCACCTTCATTATCCTCAACCAGCAAAATATGTATACTTTTTCCCATAACGCTGTTTATTGCTGTTTTGAAATTGTAAAATAAAAAGTACTTCCCTTACCTTCTTCTGACTCCACCCAAATGTTTCCACCCAGGTTTTCTACAATTTTTTTAGTAATTGCCAGCCCCATTCCTGTACCTGAATATTCATTTTTATTGTGCAGTCTTTGAAAGATAATAAAAATCTTGTCGAAATACTGCTGGTCAATCCCAATTCCATTATCTCGGACGGCAAACTGCCAATGTGCCCTTGTTTCTTTATAAGAAATATACAATTTCGGAATCTGGCTTTCCGGCTGATATTTCAACCCGTTGCTGATCAGGTTCTGAAATATTTGTCTTAATGGCGCTTTAAATGTGTTAAGTACAGGAAGATCGTCAAACTGAATTTTTGCATTTTTCTCTTCAATCATTTTTCGGTATAACGAAGTTATCTCTGTGATCAGGTCATTGAGATCAACCAGTACAAGTCTTTCTTCTGCCTTGCCGACCCTTGAAAAATCCAGTAAATCCAGAATAATCTGGCGCATACGTTTGGCTCCGTCAACGGCATAAAAAATGTATTTCTTAGCTTTATCGTCCAGCGAGTCACCGTATCTTTTTTCCAGAAGGGTCATAAAACTAGTTACCATGCGCAAAGGCTCCTGCAAGTCGTGAGAAGCGACATAGGCAAATTGTTCAAGTTCTGAATTAGAGATAGCCAGTGTTTTCAAATTACTTTCCAGGTCCAGATGAAGCTTTTTCAGCTTTTCTTCGTTCCGCTTGCGTTCCGTGATATTCTTGAAATAAACAGTCAATCCTGTTTTTGCAGGAAATGCGTTAACTTCAAACCACCGGTTGAGTGGCGCAAAATATTCTTCAAACCGAAAAGGCATATTTTCCCTGAATGCTTTGTTATACTGAAACAGAAATTTAGAGGGAGCAACCTGATTGTATATTTCCCAGAAGTTATAATTTACAATACTTTCCTTTTTAATACCAAGCAGTTTTTCTGCTTCTTTATTCCAGTAAGTGACGGTCCAGTCTTTGTTTACTGCAAAAAATCCATCCTGAATACTTTCCAGAATTTTATTTTTTTCTTCATAAGCTACTAAAAGAGCCAGATCCGTTTCCTGCCCTTCTATGACTTTCGCCAGGTTAATGGCAATTGTTTTCAGAAATGCAATCTCATCTTCATCCCATTCCCTTTCCTGTTGGCAGTCATCGAAACCCAGATAGCCATAAAATTTATTTTTCACAAAAACCGGCAATCCCAAAATAGACTTGATTTCCTGTTCTTCGAGCTCAGACTTCATATCGGAATCAGGAAGGTGACTTACAATAGCTGTGTAAAAACTATTTTCCTTTACCGGCCTCATTAAGTTATGCAGGTTTTCAATCGGAACATTCTGCATTTTTGGATTATCAATCTGAGGATTAAAAGTACCCGCATTCCATTCGGATTTTTGTCGAGCGTATTCTTTTCCACTATGGGCATCCCAATAATTTTCGAAATAATACACCCGGTCTACTACTACGGCCGGACCAATTATCCCAAGAGATTTATCCAGTGCCGCAGACCAGTCTTCAAACTGTAAAAGAGTACTGTTCACTTCCGCGATAGCAGCAAGAAATCTTGATTTTCTGAGCAGTTTTATCTGCGTGTTTTTTTGTTCGGTTATATCCCTGAGTGCACCGATGATCCTTTCTGCTCCACCGGCGTCATTTCTGATAATATAGGCATTTTCCTGAATGAAAGCGTAACTGCCATCTACCTTCTCATAACGATATTCCACCTGCCAGTTTTGACTGTTTTTATTTGCCAGCGCATTGTTCAGACTTTTGTTAAGTAAAAAAAAATCATCAGGATGCATATGGGAAGCCCATTTTTTTACTGAATAATTTTCGTTTGTTATTTCATATCCGAATAGTCTTTGGTATCCCTCACCCCAGGTAATATGATCCCTGGCAAGATCCCAGTCGTAGATAGCGTCATTGGTAGTTTTATTTACATATTCATACCTTTCATTGCTAAGTCTCAGCTCATCTTCCATTCTTTTCCGGTCTGTTACATCAAGTCCGGTGCATTGAATTTCAGAAGGTTTTCCACTCGCATCCGTCAGGCAAATAAAATCCCATAAGGTAGAAATTATGCCGCCGCCTTCTCGCAGTTTGTCCACTTCCACCTGATACACTTTACCGGGCTTTGAAATACAACTTTCAGCTGTTTCTATTATTCTGTTCCGGTGTATAGGAATAATAATTCCCAGACAGCTTTTCCCTTCCAGGTTATGATCAGGAAAAAACCATCCAAAATCCTGTTCATATTTCCGGTTATAATAAGTATATTGTGTATGAAGATTTATTCGGACTACATAATTAGTTTGCGCATCGACAAGACTTCTTAAACGGGCTTCACTGACAAGTAATTCTTCCTGAATATTCTTGCTTTCTGTAATATCGAGGCTGGCGCCCACTACTTTTACCGGATTACCTTTTTCGTCCGTTTTTATCCGCCCCCATGATTTCAGGCTCCTGACTTCTCCCGAAGGCCTGATTATTCTTTCTTCAAAAACAGTATCACTCGTTACTTTTTGTATGCTGGAAATTTGCTGGTTGACCCGTATCCGGTCATCCGGATGCAGTAGATTCTGATAGGCTTCAAACGTGGGTTTGACAACGGTTTTATCCAATCCATAAATATGATAAAGCTCATCTGACCAGGTTACTGCGTTGCTAAGGATATCCCATTGCCAATTACCAAAATGCGCCAGTTCCTGCCCCTGGTTCATGAGCAGAAAAGTCTCTTCCAGCATTTCAGAACTTAGCCGGTTTTCCAGTATAATCTTTAATATGGCCTTTGATTTTTCAATGACATTCAGCTCTTCTTCTCCCGGAATTTTTACTTCATGGTAATAAATAGCAAAGGTTGCAATGACATCATTTTCCGAGTCCAGGATCGGGTGAGACCAACATGCACGGAGATTATACTTCACAGCAAGGTCTCTGGAATCAACCCACCTTATATCGTTTTCAATGTCACTGACAATAACCTGCTCTTTCAGGAAAGCAGCTGACCCACAGGAACCTGAATTGATACCTACCGCCATGCCTTCAATGGATTCAACATACTCAGCCGGCAAAGACGGCGAGGACCAGTTATACAAGCGGTTATTTTCAAGCCTTAGGATCGAGCACTTCATGTGCGGAAATAAGGCTTCAATACCATTCAGGTAGGTTGTCAGAACATGCTTAATAGAAGTTTCTTTATGCGAATTCAGTTCGAGTACCTTTCTTTCCAAATGCTCCAGCTCAGTAAAATGCTTTGCTTCAGAAACATCCATCATAATGCCACGAAGCAGCGTGGGCTTTCCATTTGCTCTGATTACGGAAACAACATCCTTAATCCAGACCAGATTTCCGTCCGACCTTGTCATACGGTAATCAAAGGTGTGGTTTCTAAGATCCACAACGCTGCGTTGACAATAAGACAGTGCCTGTTGACGATCATCCGGATGAATATGATTTTGCCAAAAACCCGGTTCGCCTAACCATTCTTCAGGAGTATACCCCAGAATATTTTTTACCTGATCACTTACAAAAGAAAATTCGAAGCTTTGGGCATCCGCTTCCCAAACAATACCATCCACAGTCTGAATCAAAGATTCAAAGCGATTTCTCGAAGTCAGAAGATCCTGCTCAATTATTTTTCTGTCACTGATGTCCTGAACGGTTCCATAGATACGACAGCAAATATTATCCTTTAATTCGGCCTGTCCGGTCACACGTATCCACCGCTCATTTCCACGGGCTGTAATGATAATCAGTTCAAGATCAATCAGGGATCCTTTTATGATTGCTCCTGCAACAGCTTCCTCAAACGTAGTTCTGTATTCTCCTTTGAAAAAATCAAGAGGATCAGGAAATCCCGGTTTGTAATCTGTATTTACTTCATATATTTCCCTGGTTACATCCGACCAGGTAATTACTTCATGTATCAGATCTGCCTCCCAGCTGCCTATTCTGGCTATGCGCTGTGTTTCATACAAAAACCTTTCATTTTCTACCAAATGCGTGTGTGCAATCTTTTCATTCTGCTTTGTAATCAGCATTTCGGTAACATCGGTTACTGAACGGAGGATGAATTCAATTTCACCATCTTCATCCAAAATGGGAGTAATGGAAGTAATAAGTTGTTTTATCTCAAATTCAGAAGTTCCTTTGATCGGTATCTGATAGTCAAAAACCGGTGTTTTGGCAGGTAATTTCTCGATCATTACCTTATCCAAAAGATCTTTCCAGAGAGAAGCTTTAAAATAAGTACTTACACTTAAAGTTTCAAAAAATCCTTTTCCGATCAAATCAGACCTCTGCACATTGGTAATATCAAGATAAGCATCGTTTACATCGATTACTGTAAATCGGGGAGGATCTGGACGTAAAACAATACCGGGTGAAGGTAATGCTCTAAATACTTTGCTTAAATATTCTGTATCTGCCATATCCTATATGCGGAACATTACTTAGTATTCATAAATATAATAAAATGAATGATTTGTATATCATTTCGCACACGATAGATTTACCAGTGCTTTGATCCCAAACCGGGAGTAGATTTTTTTAACCTCTCAGCCTATACGATTTTACTGGTTTTCCCTTCTCACTTCCTTGTTGGGTATCTAATGAATATGGTTTTATTATGTTAAAAAATTAGAATAAAAATAATGCTGTACCATATTGACACAAACAGAAAGACGCTTAAAATCAGCATATTAATTCTTAATAATTTAATAATATAGATAATCATTGGTATTGTGGTGACAAAGTTATTTTTACTTTATTAATTTCATCAAATCTTAACAATCATGAAATCTTTTTTATTAGCTTGTTTAACGCTGCTTATTTTAATTTCCTGCCAGAAAGACGAAGATATGATGGATGTGGAAAATGCCGACTGGTATATACTTACCGCTCCGGATGCCAGAGCTATTGAAGGAGTTTATGGCAATATAGACGGAACAGTCATTATCTCAACCGGAAAAAATATTTACAGAACGGATGATAAAGGTAAGACCTGGCGAACAGGTAACTACAATTCTAATCAGGGTATCTTCAGCTTTGCCATGTTACGCGATACACTTTTCGCTCTGAATACCCAGTCAACCATGAACAACACTTCTGGCTCGGAATTAATATTGGCAAAAAATCCGTCGTTTTACAGCCTTGATCAGGGGTTGACATGGTTTTCGTATAATAAAGTTTTTTATCCGGAAGATGGTCCTATAGTTTTGTTAAATAAAACATATACAACAGCTGGAACAGAATATCAGATTGATAAGTTAATTGATGGAGGCTATATTGAAACCGTGGGAATAAAAACAAGTTCGGGTCAAAAAATAGCTCTACCGCAACAGCATCAGATTAATAGTGTCTACTTCGACAAGAAAGACCGCCTTTACGTTTCTGCTTCGGCAGCCGTCTGCGGCAATAAAAACAATTTTTCCTTCTGCAACGGAGAAAACGGCGTATTGTATGTTTCCAAAGCGGCTCAAAAATAGGTAAGTTTTTAAAAATTAAAGTCCTGCGCTATTTTAGGACTTATGACAAAAAGCGCAGGACTTTTTACCGGAGAGCCGCCGCCATAGATCAGGAATATCCTGGTTTTAAAGCGATCATAGGCATCAGGCACATAAAAAGTAATCTCATATCCTCTTTCATTCATGCCCACATAATGCCGCGGTTACAGGTTGCTACATTCCAGTAAGCAGACACAAGTTAGGATCCAAAAAATACAAACTTGATATAGTAATGATCCAGTTTATTTCCGAGCATATGCTGGAGTTACCCTTACTAAAGAACATTAGACGTTATCAGACATAAACCTTATGGCAATGGCTATGTCTGTAATAATATGAAAAATATTTACGGATAGCAGCTTGTCTGATTTCACCTCGATCATTTCTGATCGTATAATTTTTCCCTCCACAGTATTCCAAAAGGTTAAAGAATAAATACCGGCTGCCATTTCCGGCACACCTATTTCGATGTTCAGGGGTTTTGCTTTCTCACTTAAGGTTCTTAAAACCCTGGTCCTTTTGATAAGACTGTCTTGCCGTAACAGCCACACTACGGCTTGGTTACCGTCTGCACAGGCAAAAACAGCAAAGGATTGATTGCTTACCTGAACTTCCCTGTTTACATTTTTCCGCTGGAAATTTTGCCAGTCGATCAGTTCGGTAAAAGCTGCCATGCTTTTTTGAGCGCGGCGCATACCATGTGTCAGACAATGCGGATGCCGGTTAGGCCAGCGCATCCCTCCGCCTGCACCTCCGGATGCCAGGTGTGCCCATTGTATGTGACGAAAATATTCATCATCAAAATATTCAGGAAAGGTGATATGTTTGTCTTTGAAGGCATGTATCGGACCATGTTCGCTGTCAAAAAAAGGACGGTTAGTTGGCAGATGCTCTAATGCCTGCCTTACAAGGCGCCCTGTGCAAACCGCCGAAGCAACCGTATCTCTTGGGTTGTCAATGGTTGCAGCGTCGTAAAAGTGTGTGCTTGCAAAGTCAAGTTTTGGATGTTTAAAAATAACCTCAGCGACAATCGGGTGCTGATCGAGTACTGGTCCGAACAAGGATACTGTTTGCGGATGTGTACGTCCATATAGTCTCATTTCCGTTTCGCGCAGGTGCTCGCTCAGCTCACTGACAAACGAATAAAAAGCGTCTGTTTTGTTTCCGGCATGTGCAGGATGTATTTCATTCCAAAGATCCCAGGCGAACAAAACGCCGCTTCCGCCCCATCGTTCCGTTACAAAACTTAACCGGTTTTTTACTGCTTTCATCATGGCAGGATTTAAAAGCCATTCCGAACGTTTTTTGCAAGGCCCACCATTCAGCACGTTATAAGGGTGATGCCTCCAGCGGATCCACATCCAGAATGTATCTACCGGTGTGAGCAGGATGCGGATTTTGTACTTTGCACAAAGAAGAAAAAGATCGTCCCAAAGCTGAACCATATTGGGTACAAACCTACCGGCTGGTTTTTCAAAATAGCGACTTTCACCCTGAACATATTCCAGCATCAGGCGCAGGCATGTTACACCATGACCTGCCAGCCATGCCAGGTGTCCTTCTACCTGCTGCATGTTTTTATGCCTGAAAAGCCCCGCAAAATCCGACCAGGTAATGGCATCATTCTGCCCGATGGGCGTCCAGTTTTCATTCGTATCTGTTACAAAATAAGGCGCACCTTTTGCTAACTGTATCCAGGGCAAGTCAAGTTCAGAATTAGTGGTAAGAACCTGATTTTTCCTTATTTCAATATTCGGCCCAAAATCTATTGCATACTGTGTACTTTGTTCCAATCGTTTCATTTACTTCACAGCTTTTTTACCTGTCCTTTTCATTATTTCCTGATAATTATGCAGGTATTCCATTGACTTGTTCAGGAGGATACAAAATTTCTACGTGATTCTTATTAATCCGCTTAATCCGCACCGTTTTGAATTTAAACATTTACTACTTCCTGTAAGAATAATTTTAATTACAATTGTTCAACTATTGTAATTGTTTTCTGGTCTGGCAATCCATTGTAATATTTATCCAGCACCGCTTGAAAAACCGGGTCTGAGTTCGGTACTAAATTGAATAAAGTCATACTGGATCTTACTTTCAGATCATCCGGACTACCTAAAATCTGATTAGCCGTTTTGTTCTGAACGCCAAGTATTGCTTTGGATATTTCAATCAGCCTGCTTCCTAAAACAGGATGTTGTAAATAGTCGCTTCCTTCTTCCAAATCCTGGATAGCGTAGAATACGGAAGTACTGCTATACCCCAGACCGGACATTTGTGGGAAAATATACCATATCCAGTGACCTCGTTTTCTTCCGCTACGGATCTCTGCCAATGCACCTTCATAATCCCGGTTCTGTGCTTCTAAAAACTTATCCAGGCTATTTTCTGATTTCATATGGGTACGTTTTACACTTTGGATTAATGGCTTTTCACCATTTACAAACTTATTAAACAAGGATTATTCTTTGATAAAAAGCGTTCCACAAATATAAAGCGACAACAAACAGGCACTTCCTTAGTATGTACCTATGATTTGTATAAGTACATTACTATTTTCGAATTGACGTGATTACATAAAATGAAAGCCTTAATAATCAATCGCTCCGTTTTGTAGCAAATTGACAATGGCATAAATACAGTTCTTGCGGTTTGTTTCGCTTCCGGCAGGATAAGGAACAGCATCCATTTTTTGAACCGATTGAATCCCGGAAATCTTTACCGCCTGATTGACAAAAGTTTGTATATCAAGCATAATGATTACGACATACTCTGGCTGGTATATATTCAATCGTTCGCTCAAAGAAAAAACAGCGCGTTCTCTTTCTGCTTTTCTACTGGAAATATCTCTTATATTAATAGGCAGCTTACTCAAATGGTCCAGGTAAAATCCTAATGATTTAAACAACTCAAAAAATTCTTCAGGTGAAGAAAATGCACCAAATACGTTTGTAAAAGCAGTATAAATCGTCCGGTACAAATTCGTATTGCCCAAATAAAAATGTCCGCTTTCATTCCCGGGAGCGGCGGCTCCCGGAGCCTCCGCAACAAGAAGAACTTTCACCTGTTCAGGCTTATAACGTTCCATAATTTCGGCTATATTCAATAACATGACAGTAGTAATTCATTTAAGAAATTCAAGTTAAACACACTCTAGGCATTGACACCTTGGTATTTTTTATTTAAGCAAATCAAAGCTGGTATTGTTTTTGTAAGGTATAGAGCAAGGTTTCATTTACAACTAAAATATTTAAAATTATGAAAAGTCTAATCGGATTAGCCGCTATAACAGGAGTTGTTGTTTTTGCCTATGTGAGATCATTGGGTGGAAAAGCAGATCGCAAGATATTAACGGAGCGGAATAAAGAAAATACGCAGTTAGTTAACCTATAAGATTCAGGTTTAATAAACAAAACACCCCTTCATATAGTTTTAGTATGAAGGGGTGTTCTGTTTATTTTCATATGCCGAATCAATTAATATATGCCTTCTTTTGAATAAAAAAGATTAATGGATTGGTTAAAACAAGTAAAAAAATTAAAACCGGGGCTTATACGTTTTTTCATTAGTCACCTGTTTTTACCAGTCCTTAACTGTATATGCAAAGTAACAAAAGGGAATTGCCATCTGAGCCACGTGAAGAATTGATCAGAACACTAAAAATCCGTTTTGAAAAAAACAGCAGTCGCCACGAAGTACTGGAATGGACTAAGGTACAATCAAAACTGGAAGCTCGTCCGGAAAAATTATGGTCGCTTAACGAAATGGAAACGACCGGCGGTGAACCGGATGTTGTAGGTTATGATCAAAAGATGGATGAATACATTTTTTATGATTGTTCGGCGGAAAGTCCCAAAGACCGAAGAAGCCTATGCTACGACCGCAAGGCTCTGGAATCAAGAAAAGTCAATAAACCTGAAAATAATGTCCTGGATATGGCAGCGGATATGGGCATTGAAATCCTGACGGAAGAACAATACCGTGTGTTGCAGCAACTGGGCAGCTTTGATTTAAAAACGTCAAGCTGGATCCAAACCCCTACGGAAATAAGGCAAGCCGGTGGAGCCCTCTTTTGTGACAGACGCTATAACCATGTTTTTGTTTATCATAACGGTGCAGACTCTTACTATGCTGCCAGAGGCTTTCGTGGCTTGTTAAGAGTTTGAACCTAACCCAAATAACAGATTGCTAGTCCGGCGAAATAATCTGGATTTCCTGCCTGGACAAACCATCAGCTTTATCTTTGCCAAAATAAATGGTTTGTGAAGGAAGCATAAAGCTGGTACCGCTATTGGCAACTACGTCCATCATTTTTAAAAGCAGCTCTTCTTTTATTTCGAGAAAAACATCCATATCAGCCGTGTCTATATAAGCAAAGATTTCAATGGTAACACCTGTCAACCCTATTTCGATAAACCGTACGCGAGCCGGTGCGGGATTTACCCGTGGATGCGTTAGTAGTACTCTTCGCATATCCTGAATCAGCTGCCGAATCTGGTCCGGTGTTGTATCAAGATTCAGGTTAAAAATCGGATGGAACCAAAAGCGCTCTCTGTAAGCATAGTTTTCAATTTTGAGTGAAGACAGCTCTCCGTTAGGAATGGTCACAATGGTGCGGTCGTTTGTCCTGACTTGTGTTGCCCGCATGCCTATGCGTTCTATTGTTCCTTTGATGTCGCCAATCTTGCAGAAATCGCCTACCCGCACCGGCTGGTCTGCAATAATTGTAACACTGCCGACAAAATTTTCCACGGTTTTTTGCGTACCCAGTGCCAGTGCAATACCTCCGATTCCTAATGCCGCAATTCCCGTTGTTACATCAAAGCCTAAAGTATCCAGAATCATAATCGCACCCACAATCACCAAGGCAATTTTCAGCAATCTTCTCAGGAAAAGAATGGCCGAAACTGCGGACTGATTTTGATATCTTTTCATTCGCTGTTCAGTCACAATACCAATCACATCAAGCAAATGCCAGATCAGAAGTATCACGGCTACTAATCCGACAATGATGGTAAGATTGCTGAAACGTTGCCGGACCACCAGCAAAATACCGGCTTCACGGCTCAAAAACATAAATAACCATATTGCCAGGTAAAGCTGGGCAGGAATTGAAAACGCCTTTATGACGCCGATATAAGGTTCTTCACCTGCCTTTTTATAGATTTTGGGAATAACATAAACAAACAGCCTGGCCAGGCCAAATGCTATAAGATAAGAACCTAACAATACTAATAGCGTAGCTATCCAGTGTGCTACAGGTACTCCGCCCCATTTACTTTCCTGAAGATAGGCAGGAAAAACATTACTGACAAAAGTACTGGTTTCCAGAATTTCTGCGTTCAGGGGAATACGTTCAATAGTTTGTGAAGAAAATAACCAGATTGGATTACCTTCCTTATCCTGGAAGCTTTCAAGAATCAGGTCAAAGGTTTCATTGTTGATTGTTACAGCACCAATTCGGTCCAGATTAGGGCCAAGGTTGTCGTCCACTTTCCCTTCCGGTTCGTTGCTGATCCAGGAGTAAGGATAGATCCTCCCGTTGACTTCCAGCAATGCCTGTAAAGCTTTGGCCTGCTCAACTGTATTCTGGCGTTTTTTGAGTGCCGGGTCACGGCGGATGTATAAAGCGGCTTTTTGATAATCGTTCTGATAGCTTGCTTTTAGAAATCCGTTGATTGTACCACGCGGTGTACGTCGGCCTAGCGAGTCTGGCGGATATACCGGTTTGGACGGCCGTGCGGTGTCACCGCGCATCAAAGAAAGCTGTGCTATAGAAGCAGATTGAAAACAAAATAGTAGCAGAAAGCTAAATAACAGACGGATAAAAAAGTGGCTCTTAATATTTACTTGTAGCATTGCTGAAGGTAACATTGATACAATAACCGCTTAAATTTTATGCCAGTGGTATCTGTTCTGCAAAGAGAAATATAAAAAAGAGTTAAAGAGCAGGCCTTCTTGTCTGTACAAGGATGCATTTGCTACTGCTAAAATTCATCTGGTTTCTGGTCGATCATAAAAATATAATAATCTGCTAAACAAAAAACCTCCTGCAAGCCAAAGCTTACAGGAGGTTTACTGACTTTCAATCCAATTATAATAACCAGCCTGTTTGCTGATTCTATATCAAAATCTTTATTTTACAAAAGACTTAATATATGCCTGGGCCGTGGTCCAGGTCAGGTCTTTGTAACGTTCGTTGGCAAGCTGATCGTGGTGCGTTGAAAACATCGAATACATATACTGCGCCTGCTGCCATTTGGCATACAGTTCATTTTCTCCGGCTGGATTTTCGGCTCTTTGTTTTTTTATGAATTGGGCAAATTCTTCCAGACCGGATAGCGGCTGCAATCTGAACTCCTGACCTGTTGCTTCTTTTACATCCGCCCATAAACTGTTAGGACTGACACGGAAACTTGCGATTTGCAGATTTCGCGGTGCATTTTCGTCCAATGCTGCTTCGGCGGTAAATGCAGCTGTATCGTCCATGGTGGTAAAATCGAGTTCCCAATTTGCTTTCTCTCCCCAATAACCAATGCTCTTATCTTTCAGATTTAATACCGGCGTATTGTATTTCAGGATGTCCGCAAAGGCACCGTTAAAAATTGAGGTTGCCTGAATGGAAGTACTATCCAGATAAGCTTTAAATTCTCGTCTCAGATCAAAATTCCTGTTTTCGCCGGGTACCAGATCATTATAATCCGTGCAAAAGTCGGAAGGGATGAATCTTGGCACACCGGCCTGCAGGGCACCGTCCAGAATTCTTTTTTGCAGATCTATTATCACATCCTGCAAACCTGCCAGTGCGGAGACAACACAGTCTATGCCTGCACATGCCTTAGCAATTTCATCCATGTTGTTCAAATCAGCTTCGGTAACGCGGACACCCATTTTTGTAAGCGTTTCAATTTTCTCCGGATCGGTAGAAGTCCGGACAATGGCATGTACGTCAGCCTCTCTTTTGATCAGTTCCCTGCAAATCCTGTTACCCAGATTACCGGTCGCGCCGGCTACTAAAATTGCTTTTTTCATTTCGAATGATTTATAAATATTTGATTTTCAGGATACCAGAAAGCCCAGAACAGCGTCGGTTACTTCTTTAGGTTTTTCTTCAAACAAGTAATGGCCGCTATCCAAAATACCTTTTACCTGCACGTTTTTTGCTACATAGGGCAATCCCATCTTCATGTAATTATAACTTACATAACTACCAATCCCCAAAACGGGAATCGTGAGCGGCTGATACGTTTTTGCATCCTCAATATCCTGTGTAAAAGTTTGATACCAGGCATTGGAAGCCCTGATGCTTTCTGCTTCATTATAAGCGTCTGCATACACGGCTCTTTCAAACGAAGTCATTTTCTGACCATCAATCATGACATATTCAAATAGCCACTCAAGCAGATGATGAAAGCGTCCTTGCAGTAATTTTTCCGGCAGATCTTTTACCTGATTAAATCCCATCCACCAGGCATACGGCATATTTCCATCCATCTTTTTATCAAAAGTACCCGGGGCAGGAATCAACGGCATCTGCAGCATGCCTTCACTTGGGTGCGAACCATCCAGTACAACGAGCTTCTCCGTAAAATCCGGAAAATTGAAAGCAAAACTCATGGCTACCATCCCGCCAATGTCATGCCCCATGATATGCACTTTTTTCAGCCCAAGCTGCTGAACAAGTTCCAGGATATCCGTTGCCATGGTTTTCTTATCGTAGCCCGACTCCGGTTTTTCCGAACTCCCCATGCCTCTGATATCCACAATAATTACCCGGTAAGTTTTTGCAAGATCCATGGCTACGGGATGATAAGAATACCAGGTTTGCGGCCAGCCGGGCAGACAAATTAGCGGTATGCCGCTACCGCCTTCCACGTAATGCAGTGTAACCCCGTTAACGGTTGCACTATGATTGGTAAAGCCCGGAAAATTTTTTATTAATTCCTCATCAGAATAAGGGGCCTGAGAAATGTCTGAAGTGTTGTTTATCTGTGTCATCGCTTTGATTTTTACAAGCTCAAAGGTAGATGACTGATGCAGGGTGAAAACTACCAAGTGGTAGATAATGAAATTAGCGGATGTTTTTCCTGATCCGGCTTAATGCATTGGGCGTAATACCCAGTACTGCAGCTAATTGTTTGACAGGTACTTTTTGCAGGAATTCAGGATTGTTCATAAATTCCAGATATCGCTCCTCAGCCGTCAGCGTCTGGAAATTCAGGATCTGGTCTATCATCCGTACGGACATGGCCTCCCAGACCTTTCTGCCAAATTCTTCCCAAACGGCAATGTGACTGTACAAAAAGTCCATATCTTTTTTGTCGATCACCACCAATTTTGTGTCTTCAATGGCCTCAATATTAAACCGGGTAGGCTTTTGCGGATTTAGGCTTGAAATTTCAGTAAAAAATTCATTTTTAAACGTCACCCAGGTTGTATTTTCCTGATCGTTCAAAGTATAGAAAAAACGTACACCACCGGACACAATAAAAAAATACTGACTTGCGATCTGCCCTTTCCTGAGAATTATTTTTCCCTTGGGCACCTGCCTCTCTGTACATCTCGAAAGTACCAGCTGAAGATCCAGATCATCGATCCAGATGATCGTTTTTATAAATGTTATAAATTCCTCCACAGTCGATATACAAGTCAGGCTTTTTAGTAGTTGGGAATATATAACAGCAATGTTTATCCGGCCGTAAAAAAGCAAAAATATAAGATGACATCCGGCTCTCAGTTTTCCAAATTACTGCTCTATGCCAACGGCAATTCCGGTAAAAAAAGCAGCCTCGCCGGAACTGTCATCCTGTATTTAACTTAGGTTAAGCAATGAATTCTTATCCCTGAACTTTGCAAAAACGTTGATAAACTCTTCCATGTGAGAAAATTACCAAGGAGATAATCATTATCTACTTGACAAGCTGAAGATCTGCTATACTTTTTATCCGGTTACGTTCGAGGAAAGCATCAATCGTTTCAAAATGCTCAATTACACGTTTGTCTTTAAACTCAAAAACTTTTTGGGATAAGCCTTGTAAAAAGTCACGATCATGGGAGACCAGCACCAACGTACCATCAAAGTTTTTGAGTGCTTCTTTCAAAACATCCTTTGATTTCAAATCCAGGTGGTTTGTAGGTTCATCAAGAATCAGCAGGTTTACAGGTTCCAAAAGCAGCTTTACCATGGCAAGACGCGTTTTTTCTCCACCTGACAACACACTTACTTTTTTGTTGATCTCCTCACCCTGAAACATAAAGGCTCCCAAAATATTTTTGATCTGGGTTCTTACCTCTCCTTCTGCGGCCTCATCCACTGTCTGAAAAATAGTCAGATTAGGATCTAATAAGGATGCCTGGTTTTGCGCAAAATATCCGACCTTGGTATTATGTCCAAGCTGGCAGGTTCCATCCACATTGATCTGGCCCATGATTGCCTTGATCATCGTCGATTTACCCTCACCATTCCGACCCACAAATGATACCTTCTCCCCTCTTGAAATAGTCATGCTGGCATTTTTGAAGACAACGTGATCTCCGTAGGATTTTGAAACATCCTTTACAATAACCGGATAGTCCCCGGACCGTGGTGAAGGCGGAAACCGAAGTTTCAATGCTGAATTATCAATTTCATAAATTTCAATAATTTCCAGTTTCTCCAGCATGCGTTCACGGGAAGATACCTGATTGGTTTTGGAGTATGTTCCGCGGAAGCGTTCGATAAACTGCATATTATCGGCAATCATTTTCTGCTGTTCCTGATACGCCTTAACCTGATGTGACCTGCGCTCCTCACGCAATACCAGATAATGTGAATAGTTGGCTTTATAGTCAAAAATCCGACCCATGGTTACTTCAATCGTACGGTTGGTGATATTATCGATGAAGGCACGGTCGTGAGAAATAACCATTACCGCATTGGCCTTATTCACCAAAAAGTCTTCCAGCCACATTACCGATTCAATGTCAATATGGTTGGTAGGCTCATCGAGTAAAATCAGGTCCGGCTTCTGTAATAATATTTTGGCAAGTTCAATACGCATACGCCATCCGCCACTGAATTCCTTGGTTTGCCGATGAAAATCTTCCGGTCTGAATCCTAGTCCTTTCAGGGCTTTCTCAACCTCTGCATCATAATTGACGTCTTCCAGCTGATAATATTTTTCACCTATTTCTGTAACCTGTTCGATGATGGCCATGTATTCATCGCTCTCGTAATCTGTTCGGGTTTCGAGTGCAAGATTCAGTTTTTCCATTTCGGTCCGCATTTCAAAAACCTGTTTGAATGCTTTGGCCGCTTCTTCAAAAACAGTACAGTTGTCTTCGGTAAGTAAATGCTGCGGCAAATAAGCAATAACAGCATCCTTGGGTGCACGCACATGGCCCCGATTAGCTTTTTGTTCACCCGCAATAATTTTCATCATTGTGGATTTCCCTGCTCCGTTCTTACCCATCAGGGCAATTTTATCCGTAGGATTAATAACGAATGAAACTTCGCTAAAAAGGACAGAACCGCTAAATTCAACGGCTAAATTTTCAACTGTGATCATCTTCTCATTTTTTGAAGCCGCAAAGCTACGATTATACGCTTGAAAGAAATGAAAAAAGTCAATTTTTGACCATCGAATACTTTAATAAAAAGGTCATATGTATATCAGAAAGAAATACTGTGAAGCTTTTTCAGCAAAAAATCAGAGTTTGCACAGCAATATATTTTGAAGTGTACAACCTGAATTTAGGTCATGATGCATTTCAGCTAACACAGGATTTAGCCGGTAGCATGAAATTATAAAGCCGTGAAAGAATGAATAGAACCTGAAATTTCAGGTTTTATTAACAGCTTCAAATTAATTTTTTCTCAAAATATTTTTTAAGAACTGTGGTAGCTAAAATAGCTAACCCACAAATAAGGCCTACTCTTGAAGCACTTGTAAAAGTCATGGCCCATCCTGAAAAATACGAACCGATGACATCACAAAAATTTACCAGTGCCATGTAGCAGGTAAACTGCGAACCTTCAATTTTTTTGTGGCAAAGCAGCATCAATACCGGCATTGCAGCCACACTAAACATAGGATCAGCAAAATTATACAGCAACAGTCCGGCAGTACTTACCATTTTGATTGCCCAGAAATGACTTGAAAGAGAAAATACAATTAAAAAAAGAGCAATCGCAAGCATTACCCTGTACTGCAATCTGGCAGCTCCGATTTTATCGGCCAGATAGCCACCGGAAATCGTAACAATCAGCGTCGCAATGGTTCCCCAACCTCCCTGCAAAACAGATACCGAATTATCTGCCCAATGCAGGTTATGAATTAAATGAAAGGAAAATGCCCGGATGAATATACTTAGACAGCTGTATACCAAAGCAATCTGTAAAAAAGTCCTGATGCTTTTTCTTTCGGTAACTGCTTTATATAATGCTCTGAACAACCACTTTAACTCAGGATTGCCGGTCAGATTTGAGGATTTTTCTTTTTTTGCCACGTTAAAGGCAGGCAGGTAGCTATCAGTAGTATCTAACCGGATTAAAAAAGTCAGTACTGTAAAAAACAACAGTAATGCAGACTGGGTTGCCGCAGCATAAAAAAATCCATAGCTGTTTAGAATCGTAGACAAACCAGCTGATCCGCCGGCAATTCCCAAAAGATATCCTCCACGCATAAAGGCATTTACCCTGCCCCGTTCCTGCTCCGGAACAATGGATATGGCAATGGCATCAACACTTGCGTCCTGAACACTTGCAAAATTGCTATGAAGAAAAAATAAAGTGGAAAGCAGTGAGAGTTGCCTGACCGGGTCTGTAACAAACAAAAGACCAAGCGAGGCAAGAAATGCCACCAGCTGAGTTAGCACCACCCAGTGTTTGCGATGGCCAATGACTGAAAATTGATAACGGTCAATAATCGGGCCCCAAACAAATTGAAATATCCAGGGCAACCCTACAATCGCAACAAAAGATCCTACGGAATAAGAAGACTGGCCTTTGGCAGTCAGAAAGTTAGCAACCGCAGTAAGAGCAAATCCCGAAGGAATACCCTGCATTACATATAAATAAAAGAATGAAAAGTATCGTAGAGATCTACTCTCATTTAATACAGGCAGTGCTCTTAACAATTTGAATCGAATTAAATTGTTTTAATTACCTTATGATGACACCTTATCTATTAAGTTCAGAAATAACTAATTAACGACTGCATAGCTGATATGTTTGCTGTGCTATTTCCAGCTCTTCATTGGTAGGTACAACAAGAATTTTCAAGTCGGAACCCTCAGTACTTATTTCCCTTATCCCTGTGTAAGAAGCTTTGTTTTTATCACCGTCCAGCTGTATTCCCAGGTACTGCATGTCCAGACAAACACTTTCCCTTATTTTATAGTCATTCTCACCAACCCCGGCTGTAAATACAATAGCGTCAGCACCATTAAGCACAGCCATGTAAGCACCAATATATTTTTTGATCCGGTAGACGTACATATCTAGTATCAAGGCTGCTTCAGTGCTTCCCTGCTCATACATTTTCCGAACTTCCCTCATGTCGTTAGAGCCTGTAAAGCCCAAAAGCCCGGATTGCTTGTTAAGAAGATTGCTAACCTGTTCAGCGGTATATTTTCCGCTGCCAATCAGGTGAAAAAGCACAGATGGGTCGATATCACCGGACCGTGTTCCCATAATAAGACCGCTCAACGGACCAAATCCCATACTCGTATCTACAGACATGCCATCTTTTATGGCGGAGATGCTGCATCCGTTTCCCAGATGTATGCTGATAATTTTAGAGTTCCTTTTTTTGAGCCATTCCATTGTTTTTTTGGTGACATGGTAATGGCTGGTTCCATGAAAACCATACATTCTGATCTGTTCCTGATCATACAGTGACGGTGGAACAGCATACATAAATGCCGACGGAGGCATGGTCTGATGAAAGGCCGTATCAAAAACGGCAACATGGCGTGCCTGTGGAAAAACGGCCTCCGCCAACTCAATACATTCCAGACTTACAGGATTATGCAAGGGAGCAAGCGCGGACAATTCTCCTATTTTTTCCTTAACTTCTTCGGTCAGTGTTACCGGCTCTGAAAAATATTTCCCTCCATGTACGACTCTGTGTCCGACAGCTTCAATCTCCTGGGCATCAGTAATAACTCCCGTATCCGATCCGGATAGCAAGGCAATTATTTTTTCAAGGCCAATGGAATGATCAGGCACAAAAGACTGGTATTCAAAAAGCTTTTCCTCTCCGTCGATCATCGCTTTGTGTTTGATCATCGATTGCTCTGCTCCGATTTTCTCAATCAACCCGGTGCTTAGCGGTTGCTGGTGAGGCATTTTAAACAACTGATATTTAAGCGAACTGCTTCCTGCATTGATAACGAGTACGTTCATTTGATTACATTATAAGGCCAGGGTATCATCCTGACATTGGATAGCGGTAATAACTACCGTGTTAAATATATCATCTACTGTGCAGCCCCTGCTAAGATCATTAACCGGTTTGTTTAGTCCCTGCAGCATCGGTCCAATCGCCAAGGCTCCGGTTTCCCTCTGAACTGCCTTATAGGTATTATTGCCTGTGTTTAAATCCGGAAAAATCAGTACGCTGGCTTTACCGGCCACTTCTGAGCCTGACATTTTTTGTCTGCCAACAATCGGATCAACAGCGGCATCATACTGTATCGGGCCCTCTACTTTTAGATCAGGCCGTTTCTGCTTGACCAACCGGGTGGCCTCTCTTACCTTTTCAACATCTTCACCCTCACCGGATGATCCCGAAGAATAAGAGAGCATGGCAATTTTTGGTTCAATACCAAACCTGGCGCTACTTTCGGCAGAAGATATGGCAATATCGGCCAGTTGCTCGGCAGTTGGATTAGGGTTTACGGCACAATCTCCAAAAACCGAGACACGTTCAGGCAAACACATAAAAAAGATGGATGATACAATGGAGACACCGGGTTTTGTTTTGATAAACTGCAGAGCCGGACGAATGGTATGCTGTGTTGTATGAACCGCACCGGATACCATACCATCAGCCTCTCCCAGATAAACCATCATGGTACCGAAATACGATACATCCTGCATCAGATCTCTGGCCATTTCCAATGTAACATTCTTCTCTTTGCGAAGCTGATACAGCTTTTCTGCATACAGTTCATACTGATCTGAGTTTGCCGGATCAATAATGCGGATCTCGTTTAAATCCGGATTAAGGCCCAGACGTTTAAAAGAAGCCGTAACCTCTGCCGGTACACCCAGAACCGTAAGCCGCACTACCTGCTGGCTAACCAGACGAGCAGCTGCCCTCAATATGCGGTCATCGTTTCCTTCCGGCAAAACAATATGCTTTTTGTAGCTTTTCGCCCATTTGACCAGCTGATACTGAAACATATGCGGTGTGATTCCCTGCGGTTGGAAAGTAATGATCTTTTCTTCCAGCGTTGGTATATCCACATACTTTTCAAAGATCTCAATGGCCAGACCGATTTTCTTTTTATTATCTGCTGAAATCCGGGAATGGATGGCTCCGATCGAAGTAGTGGTTTCAAAGGTTCCCTGATCAACTGCAAGTATAGGGATGACAGACTGCAAACCCTCGATCAACCGGATGACAGGTTCGTCGGGTAAAGTACCCGCTGTCAATACAATTCCTGCAACTTTGGGATAATTGGCTGAAAGGTTTGCCTGAATAGCACCAATGATGATATCACCGCGGTCGCCGGGTGTGACAATGAGTACATTTTCCTTAATATGATTAAGAAAATTGGGCAGCATCATGGCTCCTGTTACAAAGTTATCAACCTGATTCGAAAGAGCATTTTCGCCAAAAAGCAGTTTTGCTCCCAACCCTTCACAGATTTCTTTCATTGTGGGGCTTTGAAGATCCTGATTCCAGGGTATGACGGATAACATAATTTCTTTCGGAACCTGCATACTAAGCAACTCCAGAATATCCGCCTGCTGCTCAGGTTTGACCCGGTTTACTGCAACCCCAAGTACCTGCACGTCACGGGCCTGAAAATTATGCAGTATGTTCATAACCGCGCTCACTACCTGTGCAACAGATTTATTTTGTCCGCCCACAATAGCCAGAACAGGAACACCCAGATTTTTAGCAATCTCAGCATTGGTTTCAAATTCAAACGCGATACCTTCTCCCAGAAAATCACTGCCTTCAATCACGGTGAAGTCATAGTTTTCTTCAAGCGTTTTATATTTAGCGATGATCGTATCGATCATCTCACCCTGATGCTCAGACTCACTTAACTGTAAAACCTGAGGCCGGTTAAATACATGGGTATCTTCGTAAGGTATCGATAAGGAAAAATAATCCAGAATCGCTTCAATGTGTCTTTCTTTCCTCCCCGGAGATTGTTCAGATATGATAGGTTTAAAAAAGCCTATTTTTTCGGTTTTGCCTAGCAGCATATTAACTAACCCCAACGCAATAATAGATTTGCCGGTGAAAGGTTCTGCTGATGCAATGAAAATGGATTTTGTCATGCCGGATGATTTATTACTTTAACAGACCATCAATAATTATTCCACACCTATGCATTTCAAAAGATTATTCTGAAATGCATAGGTGTGGAAAACAGTTCAAGAAAATGGTTGAGCAATTTGTAATGAGCTTACCGAAATTATCGTTATTCAACAATCCAACGGTTCACTGTATTGTATTTCCCCTCAACGACAATCTTGTAAAATCCTTTGGGAAGTTTGGTAACATCGATTGCGGCTTTTCCATCGGAAACCGGAATCTGTTTCATCAACATGTAATTGTCGTGTCCACCGGTTTCGAACTTGTTGGTCACTGCAAGCCATATTTTTACGTCGCCGTCTTTCTGTTGAGCATTCCAGCTTAAATTGATATTACCAGCTTCCTTTTTCACGGTCAGATCTGTGATCGAGATCTTGCCTGTCAGCGGTACTCCATCCAATTCAAAAAACTGCTCTTTTGGAATTTTTAAATCAAGATGACGTGCCAGGGTTGGCATGATATCAACGATGGATGGAATTTGCTTATTCTGCTCAGACCTGGTAAAATAGGTATTCAGATCCCTGGCATTCGTAACAATCCAGGTACTGCGCTCACCGTCGGACTGACCGCCATGCGATTTCCCGGTAGGCTCCGACCTGCCATGATCTGTTGTTACAAATATTTGCCAGTTTTCTTTATGCTTGCTTTCTCTTTCACGGACCGCTTCCCAAAGCTGACCCATTTGTTTATCCATTCTTCTCACTGCGTTGGAAAACTGCTCACTGTTTCCATAACGGTGACCCATATCATCGGTAAATTCCAGATAAACCCAAGAAAGATCAGGTGCTTCATTTTTGATGTGCTCAGCTGCTTCATCAACGACTTTCCCGTCAATTTTACTGATGTATTCAGAATTTTTATCATGGGGAAAATTGATCGTGTCCAGCTCAAAGCCATCAAAAAAATAATCCATTTTCATCATACCCGTTTCCGGCAAGCCAGTGCCGATCAGTTTGGTGCGATTATCAGTCCAGGTAGAGTACACAGCCGTTTTCCTGGCCGGGTAAGCTTCATGGAAAAACCTGAATATTGTCCAGTAATGATAATTAGGTTTTTTTATATCATTATCCCAGACATTATGTTTATTAACCCAGGTACCGGTAAGCAGACTATTATAGCCTACTGCTGAAATTGTTGGCGTCTGGGAATATGTTTGCTTCTCACCGCCTACATAGGCCCGCGTCATCCCACCCACCTTTGCAATACCATCCAGATTAGGGGTTGACACTTTTTTCAACTGCTCATAGGATATGCCATCAACAATTACAAAAAGTGCTTTATTTTTACGCTCTTGCGCAAAGCAGGCGGTGTGAAGCATAGAAACAGCTATCAGAAATAAAAAGGATTGTTTAAAGGCCATAGGGTCATTTTTAGAATTTATAAATATACTTTAAATCTCCGCAGCGCTTGCACTGCGGAGAGATTTTACCAGCCAAAAACCTGTTTGAGGTTTGGATTTAATGTCACCTGCGATTGAGGAACCGGCCTATAATAGTATTTAGGTTCCTGAAATGTGCCTCTTTCCGGGTCGGTCACAATGGTCCCACTGCTGCCGTTTCTGAGGAAAAAGGATGCGTCGCTGCCCACAGGACCTACACGGTAATAGATCAGTTTTTTACCCAGTGAATTGGATTCTTTGTCAGCCTCAGCCGGAATAGACGATGAAACGGCGATCAGTTTTACATCTGCCACGCCATCGCCGGTCAGATCATAATTGCCCAGTCCCGAAAAATAAAGACCTTCGGGTTCTTTTTCAATAAGTTTTCCGGCATTCCACCGCATTAAGTCATCAAACCTGAAACCCTCCATAGCCAGTTCGACGCGTCTTTCACGACGAATTTCGAGCAGCGCACCCAGGTTATTGCCAGCAGCAGCAGGATATTTTGCTTTAAGCATTTCATCAACCGGGGCATTCAATGTTAAAGCAGGTATTCCTGCGCGTGCTCGCAATACATTTACCGACAAATTCAGGTCGGCTTCTGTAAGCTCGTTCAACTCTGCTCTGGCTTCTGCATAAGTCAGCAACACTTCCGCATAGCGCAGCAGGGGTGTGTCAAGACTATTTGCCACAGCAACTTCCCGCACATTAACAAAGCCTTTCAGCTGATGGTAACCCGACTGATTTTTAGCAAATTGCTGCACATATATCCCTGCGCCCTGAGAGTAAGTGGTTGCATTAACAAGCTCCCAACCCGGGTAGGCAAATGTTTGGGACAAACGCGGGTCACGGTCTTTGAATTCTTCCGTGAAAAGCTTGGTCGCATAGTCAGCCTGGCTCGTATAAGGGGTGCCATTCTTCATCAAATAAGTTTGCAGTAAATCACGTGCAGGGCTCGCCTCATAATTTCCGAACATAAATGCACTCCACCCGCTGTTGATTTTATCCTGCTCATTGAAAGTCCCCAGTATCACTTCCTTGTTGTCTTCCAGGCTGGTGCTATTGAACAAAGAAGCATAATCTTCCATTGGCTTTCCCGTGTTGTGGATGGCATAATCACCGCTTTCTATAATTTTTTTGGCGCCATCTCTAGCGATTTGCAGGAATCCATTGGCCGACGCCTGCATGGAAAGTTCGCTGTGATATTTCCGGTAAGTGCCCTCATACAAAGCATGTCTTGCCTGATAGGCCAGCACGGCCGCCTTGCTCACTGCGCCGGAGCGACTGTCTTCACGCACGTGCTCTGCGGCAAATGCATAGTCTTCGAAAATTTTATTAACGACAAATTCCCTGCTATCCTGCGATTTAGTAAGCGACTCATCATTGGTTGTCAGCACGTGGTCGTACCAGGGTACATCAGAATAACGCTTTACTTTTTCCATGTAAAACTGTGCCCTGAAGAAGCGCGCAAGGCCTTCGTAATGGTTTAATGATTCCTGGCTGATTGGTGCCTTACGGAAATTATCAAGGAAGAAATTAATATCGCGAAAAGATACCCAATCCCAGCCTGCATTAATGGTGGCTGCCGAAGCGTTTCCGACCATGATTGCTTTAATCTCAGTTGCACCGGTAGTAGCAGCATTATCGGTAGAAGCATCGTCGTCATAAATTCCTACGCCGCCAAAGTTGTACAATCCCAGAATGTATGTCTCCAGATCCTGTTCACTGTTGAAATATTTATCCTTTGAAATCTCTGTCTGCGGAACGCGGTCCAGAAATTCATCATTACAGCCTGAAACAGTTAACATGCCGGCTGCCAGCAGCACTTGAATATATTTTTTCATTGTCAGATCTTGATTAAAATTAAAACTGGATTTCTAATCCGAACGAGAACTTTCTCTGGAACGGATAAGCATATCCCCAACCACTTGAAGTACTCTTTGACGGGTCCACTTTGTCGACATTGTCTGTGATCGATTCCGGATCAAAATATTTTTTCACCTTGGAGAGCTCAGTCAGGTTTTCTCCGCTGGCATAAATACGTAGTCTGGAAACCTTAATTTTTTCCAGTACTCCGGAAGGAAACGTATAACCAATGGTCAGGTTCTTGAGTCTGAGATAGGCTCCGCTCAGTAAATAGCGGGTCTGTGGAATCGCAAGCCCTTGCGCCTGGTCGATACGTTCTCCCAGGTTTCTATCGGCAAGCCAGGACTGCAGTACCGGAAATTTGGCATCAGTGTTTGCATCGGCCAGGCCTGCGTTGATGTAAGATTGTGAATGCTGTGCACGTTGCACGTCGCTATCGGGAGCTCCGCGGTAAAAATCAAGCAAATGTCCATAACCACCGGCATAAGGCTGCTGATAAAAGCCCCAATAAAGATAATTAAGCGGATAATAATCCATTTTACCAATGCCCTGAACAAAGGCACGCACATCGAAACCATTCCATTCTGCACCCAGGTTCAATCCAAAACGCAGCCTTGGCATGACATTGCCGATTTTGGAAAGGTCTTTAGCGGCGTCTACGGTTCTCCCTTTCTCGATTTTCCCATTGCCGTCAAGATCCTGGTATTTCGGCCATCCGGGTACGACTGACAATGCGCCCCATGGAACGATCTGGCTTTGGTCCAGCTTGTTGATCTCGTCCTGTGTCTGGAAAAGTCCGTCGCTTTTTAGTCCCCACATTTCACCAAGCTCCATCCCTTTATAATATTGTGTCAGATTTCTGTTCGGATTGTCAAAGCCGGTGATGAATGAGCGGCTGTCGCCCAAAGTGAATTTGCTGTTAAAACGAAGAGGTTTTCCGCCAACATTGAAATCATCATCGTAACCTACCGACAGCTCCCATCCTTTCGTTTTCAGATCAGCTGCATTTTCCTTTGGTTCAGGAGCACCGAGCACATCCGGCAGATCACGCCCCTGTGTCAGCATTCCTTTGGTTGAACGCTGGTAATAATCGAAGGAAGCCGTAATCTTGTTCTGAAATAACCCGAAATCCGCTCCAATGTTGGCCGAACTAACCTTCTCCCAGGTGTAATTTGGAGAAACGAGCGAATCTGATGTCACAACCTGCGGTACATTTCCGTCGACCATGTAGCTACCTCTTTTTGTACCCATCTTAGCAATATAGCCGTATTCACTCACAAACTGATTGCCCAGCAAACCATACGATCCACGAAGTTTAAAATGGTTTACTACTTTCGACATAGGCTTCCAGAACTCTTCCCCATCCACTTTCCATGCTGCCGAGGCTGATGGAAAGAAACCAAAACGCTTGTCTTTCGGAAATTTCGAAGACCCGTCATAACGACCATTAAATTCAAGGATGTATTTGTCTCTGTAAATGTAGTTCAGACGATAAAAAGCACCTCTGATCGCCCATTCACGGATCCCCTCGCCTACCAGCGCCTCGCCTGTGGCCAGTCCAATGCTTGGCAGGGAAGCAGAAATAACACCTGCTTTTTTTGCTGTGAAGTAATCTGCACGGTTAGACTCCTGGTTATAACCTGCAATAGCATTCAAATGGTGAAATCCAAGTGCCTTGTTGAAGGTAGCATAGGCGTTGAAGACCGTATAGGTAACGTTATCCGCTCTGCGGTATGCTATATTATTACCCTCCTCGCGAATGTCTGACGGCCCATATCCAATCCTGATTTTCGACTGATTGCCATTATAATTAGAACTCTCTCTTCTGGTTGTGAAATCGGCATTAAATTTAAGCATATCCTCAAAAAAGGACGTTTCCGCATTAAATGTCGTCTGGAACATATTCTTTTTTGTCTCGTCACGGCCTCCTTCCGTCAGCTGTGCGCCTACTCTGCCTACGTCCGTATTGGCCCATGTCCCATCTGGATTTTTATCAACAGAAGTTGGGAAAAGGTTGTAAAGATTTTGAATAGAAAGCTGGTAAGGCTTCGTCCTTTCAGTCAAAGCAATGGAAGTGTTATTACCGAGCGATAACCATTTATAGGGCTTGAAATTGACTTTGCTACGTGTGGTATAACGGTTAAATTTATCTTCTGCAATTTTCACAGCGCCGTTTTGAGAATCATAGACTCCGGACAGATAATAGGTTGTCTTACCCGATTTACCTGCAAGTGAAACATTATGACGCTGCGAAAGCGTGTAATTGTCAAGGAAAAATTTTGTCCAATCCGTATTACCCATATACTCGTAAAGTGAATTATCAACAGGATTCAGGCGTATTGGATTGGATCCTGAAGGGTTATCCGAACGCTCTTTGGCCCATGCATATTGACTTGCGGTGTAATTAACATTGTCCCATGGCGTGTTATCCGTAGAGGTTTCGAGCAAACGCATATAGATATACGGATCAACGATTTTGTCAGGAAGGACCGTAGGCTTGCCAAATGAGAAATTATTTGAATAATTAATACTCATTTTTTCTCCCGTTCCTGTTTTGGTTGTAATCAAAATCACACCGTATGCAGCACGGGCACCATAAATGGCTGCAGATGATGCATCTTTCAAAACTGAAATACTTTTAATATCCGAAGGAGCAATGAAATTCAGCTCTGCAGGATCTATCGGGACATTGTCTACTAAAATCAGCGGATTACCCCCGTTTATAGAAGTAAAGCCACGGATATTAATGTTTGGGGCTTGCCCGGGCTCTCCACTTACGAAGTCAATGTTCAGGTTAGGAACTGCTCCCTGCAATCCCTGCGCAACATTCTGGATGGGTCTGGCTTCAAGCATTTTAGCATCAACTACATCCACAGCGCCGGAAAGATTTTCCTTTTTCTGAGCACCATACCCTACCACAACAACCTCCTGCAGATTAGCGGCATCAAGTTCGAGCACAATATCCAACGATGTCCTTTTGCCTACGGTTACTTCCTGTGGTTTATAACCAATGAAAGAGAAAACTAAAACTGCCTCAGAAGGAAGATTGCTGAGCACATAGTTGCCTTCACTGTTGGAAACGGTTCCTTGCTGCGTTCCTTTTACAAGCACACTAACGCCGGGAAGTGCTCCGTTCCCATCGGCAGACGTAACGACGCCTTTCAAATCACCTTGCGCAAAGGATTGTAAAGATAGGCTTGTCAGCAAACCTGTCAGCAGCAGCGAAAAGCAGCCTGGCCAACATTTTTTTAATAAATTTAATAGATTGTGTGTCATAGAAATTACCTGTTTAAAATGAAGAATACGGTCTAAAAGACTTTTTTTTATTCGGCAAATTTGCTATTTTAAAGGGACATGAACTTTAAGCCAATGTTAAGTAAATATAATTATTTTGTTTGAACATTCATTCAATCTAAATGATCTGAACAAAATTATACTTTAAAATTTTTCTTTTGTATTATCGCAGGTCTAAATAAAAATGAAAGCATGGGAAGAAGAAGTTTAAAGGAAACTCGTCAGCAGGAAATCATCACTACCTTTTATAAGCTTGCCAAAAAAGAAGGGCTCGAAAACACCTCAATTGCAAAAATTGCAAAGGCAATGGATGTAAATCCGAGCTTGATCATGCATTATTTCCAAACCAAGGAAGAGCTAAGTTATGCGCTCATTGACTTCATTCTGGATCGGTATGCACCTATTTTCAAAGTACCAAAGAAATCATCAAAAACGGCTAAGACAATATTATTTGAAGTAATTGACAAATTGTTCTCTAAAAAATGGGACACGCTTTTTGATGATGGACTTTTTTATAGTTGTTATGCGCTATGTTTTCGTGATCCCAAAATAAAAACAAAATATCAGTCTCTGCTTGAAAACCTTAGAATAAAACTCACTGAATTAATAGAAGCTGCAAACGCTGATGGAAGTTTCTTTGTAAAAAAACCAGAAGAATGCGCTGACCTGATTTTTATTATTCTTGATGGAGCCTATTTTTATTTAAGCCTGGTTAAGGACCCTGCCGTTGCCAGAGAGAAGCTTGCTTTTTACAAAGAGAAAGCACTAAAAGTACTTGACTCTGAATTGAAAATCGAAACGGCGCACTATGAGGGGGAGAGTTGAATATTATACTTTTAACTTTCACAACTTAGCTTGTACCAAAATAGTATTGAAAGCCTGGTATTGTCAAGGTTTTATAATTGCATATGACGTTTTTACAGTTAGTCCTTGTCTCATAATACCAGTAACATAGCCGGCTCTTTCAGCTCTTTTCAAATCGCGGTTATATTCAATCGATAACGCCAATCGTTTCCATGCCACTCCTGCTGCCGCTAATGCTATCGGTTGCCAGCGATTATAGCCATAGAGTGATTTGTTTGTTATTTTTCCCATTTGAATCTCATACATATCAATGGCCATAAAACCATTAATACCCGCTTTCAGATCAATAAATGTCCTGATTCTTGAATTTGGGTTAATGTACCACCTACCACCAATATCAGCGATGACATGATGATGTTTCTCTTTGATGAACCACTGACTCGCAGTGCGGCTCGGCTCAGCATATTCATCAGGGTGCATATCTTTTTGCATATAATTGATCCTCGCAATTCCGGAGAATCTGGCGTTCAAATGTCTTTCCGTCCACATTCCCACACCCCAGGAATAGTTGGATTGAAAGCTCCTTCGCAAGTCAGGGTACTTATCATATTCTGATGGATAATTACGGTCGTAGTAATCTTTGCCGAACTCAGTGGAGATACCGAAGTCCCAGTTCTTTATCTGTTGGGCGGTGACTAGAAGTGGCATGCAAAATATGATTACTGCCACCAACAGGATAAGTCTTTTCATATCTTATTAATTATTTAATACATAACACTACTCTAACACAAAGCACTGAAACAAGTTATAAAAAAACAATTAAAAAGTAACTGCATCCTATCACTGCTCATCTATCTCTTCCGGGCTGTATGCGGCCATTTTTTTGTTATCTGATGCTCTTCTACAACCGCACAATCCTCATACAGATTACAGGTTCGGCCTATATGAAACGGAAACCCGTATACCACTTCACCAATCTGCGGTTGCACTGGCCCTACATGAACCAATAAATGCTCTTCACTTTGTGAAAGTACTTTACCATGAGGATACTGCGGCATTTCAACCCGTTGGTCAGCAGGACTTTCAGAAGAAATGGCTTTATACCCTAAATCCAAGCAAACCGTTTCTGTATCTGGTTTAGAAATAACACGTGAAATGACCAATGCAGCATTCTGGAAACCAAGTTCCGGAAATAATTCCTGATAGTGCTGATCCCAATAAATGAATGTACCGGGGCTGCATTCTACCCCAGACTGCCGGGCATAAAACGAGATGGTTGGTGTGCTCCCCGCCGCTATTCGCAAGTAGGTATATCCCAAATCCGTAAGCTTTTCAGCAAGGCTGCTTACTTCCAGAAAACCTTTCTGAGCCTGCGCCAGGCGAATACCCTCATCAGGGTCTGTGATATGACCATCATAGGCATGCAATCCAATAACTTTAACAGCAGGTAAATCACTGCAAAACTCAACCAGTTTCTTAGCGTCATGACCCGGTTTTATGCCGGTCCTGTTCATGCCTACATTTAAATCGATCCATAGACAAACAGTCATTTGCGCTTTTAGGGCCTGATCTGCTATTTGCCGGGCAGAGGTTTCGTTATCAACCAAGCAGGAAAAATCACAATCAGGAAACGTAATCATTAATTGAATGAAGCGATTTATTTTAGGACCAACTGGCTGATAGGCCAACAAAATATCCCTGGCACCTGCACTTGCCAGCATTTCAGCCTCAGCAATGGTAGCACATTTAAACTTGGTAATTCCAGCCTCCAATAGCAATGCAACTACCTGCGGGCACTTATGTGTCTTAACATGCGGCCTGATTTGACTTTTACCGGGGAATAAGCTTATAAGCCTTTGAATGTTTCTGTTGACAATATCAGGATAAACTGCCAGAAACGGCGTATCCGTATTTTCTATATCTGCTATCCAATAATTTTCTAATGATTTCATATAAACCCGATCAAAATATCCTGCTTCTCTTTTCGGCACTATTAAAATTAAAAAGAAATATTATCTAAGCTTTTTTCAAAAGTAATTATTAACTAACAAGTTAATAAAAAATCAATCTGAATATATAGCGAAATAATCTAATCAGCATAGCCGTATATCTGATTCTAAACCTAATCTATGAAGATATTTCGTCAATAATCTGGTATGAAAAATAGAGATTCTGTATCAGATAAACTTACCCTATTTTATAACTATAAAAGTAATCTTCGTTAAAGAGTTTAATTTTCGAGAAGCATCTTAACCATGCGTTTATAGTCATCGAGAAATCCCTTTGTAATTTGATAATGAGGTGAATCCTCATAGGAGATTTGCTTTATTCCATTTTCGTCCAACTGATAAATAACAGCACTGGGGTACGCCAACAATATTGGTGAGTGGGTGGCAATAATCAGTTGAGACCGTTTTTGCACCAGCTGGTCAATAGCGACCAGTGCTGTCATTTGCCGGCTGGGAGACAATGCAGCCTCTGGTTCATCAAAAATATATAACCCATCCCCTTTCAATTTATTGGTTAGCACGGCTAGAAAAGCTTCACCATGTGATTTGCCATGCAATGTCCCGCCATAACTTCTGAGGTATTCCGCAGCATTCGTTTCCATGTAAGTAGCTACGTTATAAAAACTTTCTGCGCGGAGAAAAAAGTTATCCTTCGGCAATTTATAACTTCGAATCAATTTCAAATATTCAAACAAGGGAGAGGCATTATTGTGCGTTATGGATTGAATGCTTTTAGGTCCCCCTTCCAGGCTAAATCCTAAACCCAGAGCAATCGCCTCAATCAACGTCGACTTACCAGAACCATTTTCACCCACGATGAAAGTCACGTCCGCATGAAATTGCAAAGAGGATAGGCTCCTGATAGCGGGTATGTCAAACGGATACGCATCATAGGATGAGACCGCCTTACGCATTAGCTGAATCTCCCTTAGATAAGGCTTTCTTTCCATACTGTTATAATTTAAGATGGCCAGATCCTGACGTGATCATTATGAGCATAGGTTGAATTTGTTTGTCATGGGACAAACTACGGCTTTTTACTGACGCAAATGTTAAGGTAGTATGAAGCTTCCTAAATGATACATCAGTCTTCAATTCAGCTACAAGTAACAGTAAACCTTCAGATATATAATAGCCATTTACTCATAGATGAATTCTATATCGATGAAAGACACATACTGCTAGTGACCTTATTGTACTAACACCCATTCCGGATTAATGAAAACGGAAGTTCTGGCCCGTGAATGTAGTAAACCAGAGATAGCAAAATGTACATAACTGTTCAACTTTTGTCCATTCTCTTTCGCCTCCCGCCTTCCCAATTTTGCAGTCAGTAAAGGGTGGCGGCAGAGTGAACCAATTTACCGGACTACGGCAGACGTGAAATTAACGATAGTTCTGCAATGTGGTCCTCTGTACGTACCCGTCATCATAAAATCATAAATGCATAATGAAAAGACATCAGAACCGCACCTTAGGTGCATTCGAAAAAACATTCTGGCTGCTGGACCAAATCGATTCCAAGGATTTTGCTCTGGTCGCAGACATCGCCGGAACCCAGCCTCTGGAAAAATGGCAGAACGCTCTGAGCATGGTACAAAAACGTCATCCAAACCTTTCGGTTCGGGTTGTGCCGGATGAACTATCAAGGCCTACGCTGCAGCATGTGGAAGATATGAAAATTCCGCTCAGAGTCGTGCAGGTTCAGCAAGACTACCGCTGGGAACAGGAAGTTGAGCGGGAGCTATCCGAAAGGTTTGATACAGAAAAAGGTCTGCTTTTAAGGGTTATTTTGGTTCAAAAGCCGCAGAGCACCGTCCTGATTCTGGTCGCAAATCACACAGTTTCGGATGGAACATCATTAAATTTTCTGGTGCGGGATATTTTGCTTGCCGTTGGTGGAAAAACGCTTGAACCCATGGATCCGCAGGTGTCCAACGATCAAACCCTGGGCCTCCCGGAAGATCTGCCTGCTCAGACCGTAGACCAGGTGCTTAATCTGAAAATGAAGACGGATATCGTTAAACCATTCGTTTCATCGCACCGTTTTTCTGAAAACAATACCCGTAATATTCTTGAAAGGGCCCGACAAGAAAATACAACGGTTCATGGGGCAATCTGTGCGGCAGTGCTATTGGCTTCCAGAAAATTACGCGCAGAATGGGACGAAACAAGAATGGAATTGGTTTCACCCGTTTGCACAAGAACAGCGCTCAACCTGGACGATAATTTTGGTCTGAATATCACCACACAATCGGTGTTTTTCGAAAAGCAGGAAAATTTATCCTTCTGGAACTTGGCAAGAGTTGCAAAGGCCGGGCTTGATGGGACCAACTCTGCTGAATATATTATGGGTTACTTGTCTTTTTTCAGGGATATCGTTTTCGGACATAATGATATTCAGCAAATGCTTGACGCCCTGAAACAGGCATTCAACCATCATATCATGGTAACCAATTTGGTTAGGGTCAGATATAAAACTGATTTTGGACCGCTGAAATTAGAAGCATTGTATGGCCCGATGGTACGTTCTGGTAAAGGGATGGAACAGACCATCGGTGCATTGACTTCCAATGGCTCACTTTGCCTAACCAACACGAGTGATACGCCGATACCCGGTCTGCTTGTAGAAATGGAGAAAATCCTGCAAGACGCTTGTCAGGAAAATACAGATACTGGCTCTACCTCTAGCGTCGACAGCCGAACGGCTAAGTCATGTTCTCTTGCATAAAAATTAAAACCAAAGCCGCTGTGGAGAAATCTACGGCGGCTTTGGTTTGCCAAAATTAAATATGCTGATTTATCCTTAACATGACTTGCCTAAAGATTTTTTTCAATCAGCGTCCGCAAGCGCTGATCATGCTCATCACCCCACTTCCCGATTGCGCCAATCACGGGAATCAATGATTTCCCAAAATCGGTCAGAAAATATTCCACTTTGGGCGGAACAACCGGGTAAATTATTTTTCCTACCAGTTCGTGGCTTTCCAGTTCCTTGAGCTGTACATTCAGTACACGCCGGGATGCCCCGGGAATTTTCCGCTGCAGCTCGCTGGGGCGCTGAAAGCCTTCGTTGATAAACCACAAAAGCCGCATTTTCCATTTACCGTAAAGGACCTCGCCGATCAGGTCAAGCCCGCAGTTCAGGTCGGGCAATGTCTTTCTTTCATACATAATGCAAATATAAACATATGCTTTTAGCAGTTCAATAGGGATAAATTTATCCCTATCTGAATCGTAAATCCGTACTTGTCAGCAATAAGCATAGTACCGAAATTTGTCCTAAACAAAATCAGTAAGCTTATGGACTTTAATTTTGAAAACGAACTGACGGGTAAAGTTGCGCTGGTGACCGGAGGCAGCAAGGGAGCAGGTAAAGCCATTGCCGACCGCCTGTTGAAAGCGGGTGCAACGGTGATTATTACAGCAAGAAATAAGCCCGGGGATGAAAACAACGGCACCTACTTTATAGCAGCCGATTTAAGCAAACCGGAGGGAACCCGGAAAGTGGTCGACGAAATACTTGAAAAATTTGGTCGCCTGGATATTCTCGTTAACAATATGGGTGGTTCAGAAACGCCCGGCGGCGGATTTGCAGTACTTTCTGATGAGGATTGGGAATCATCTTTTCAGACTAATCTGCTGGCACCCGTGCGGCTCGATCGCGGATTTTTACCCGGTATGATCAATCGCCAGGAAGGAGTCATTATTCACATTGCGTCCATCCAGGTGAAACTTCCACTGTATGACTCCACCCTCTCCTACGCGGCGGCAAAAGCAGCTTTGGTTAATTACAGCAAAAGCCTATCGAATGAAGTGGCTCCAAAAGGCGTTCGCGTGCTCACCGTATCACCCGGCTGGATTATGACCACGGCATCGGCCAGAATGATGGAACGTATCGCCGAGAGTTCGGGCGTTACTGCAGAACACCAAAGGAGTAATGGATGCACTGGGCGGCATTCCGTTAGGCAGAGCGGCCTGGCCGGAGGAAGTTGCAGAATTCGTCGGTTTCCTTGTTTCGCCAAGAGCTTCTTATCTCACGGGCACAGAATATATAATCGACGGCGGCACCATACCCACAATATAATCAGCTATTTATCAAAACCCTTTTTTAACATAAAACCCATTTTTTATCAATATAAACATTCATAATCATGAAACTTCCGGAAAATATAGAAGGCTTTATTAAAGCACAAAATGACATGGACAGTACAGCATTTGCTAATTATTTCACAGAACACGCAACCGTTTGAGATGAAGGTTCGTCTTATTCTGGTAGAGACGAAATTAAGGGGTGGATACAAGAAGCAACTGAAAAGTATAATATGCAGCTGACACCCATTGATTTTCATCAAACCGGCTCAAAGGGAAAACTTACCGTGAAAGTAAGCGGCACATTTCCAGGCAGTCCACTCGTGATGAATTATCACCTTGAACTGGATGGCTCTTTCATCAACTCGTTAAAGATTACAGATTAAGTTTAATTTTGAAATTCGCAGGAATGCTTTGAAACATTATTCTTATAAAGCATTCCTGTGAATCTTTTATAGATCAAATACTGGAAATATTTATGATCAGAAGATTACGGTTTAAACTGGGAATGTCGGGTTTTGCAATGTTATTTTTCTCAGCTTTTGCCTTTGCACAAAGGCCGGGCTCCTTCCTCAAAATTGATCCTTCCCTACGGATACAAATTGCACCTGAAAGTGTTTTCAAAAGTTTCCGGGAGGCAGGTATGAAGCCGGTTAATCATACGTTGACACCCGATGAAAAAGAAAAAGTAAACAAAGCTTTTGCACATTTGACACCACTGCATCAGCGCATTTTAAAAAAGCATTTGTACAGCATTAGCTTCATGGATAACATGCCAAACACGGCATTGACTTCACCGGTTTACAAGGCGGGCAAAACAAAACTGTTCAATATTACTTTTCGCGCCAGCTTACTGGACGAGAACATTTCGCAGTGGGCGACGTGGAAAGAAAATACCTGCTTCACGCCTGCCGCTGATACCAGTTACAAAGTGCGCGTTGAAGGCGGTAACATGGATGCGATCATTTATGTGCTCATGCACGAGGCCACTCACATTGTTGACATAGTGACGGAGGTTACACCACATCCTGCCGAAAGAGACACAATCGTGGAACCGACGCCGTATACAAAAAATATCTGGCGTAAAATAAATATGCCGGCAGAGGCATACATTGATTCGCTACTGGAACAGACCCGCTTTCGGAGCGGAAGGCCAGTACCTATTAATCTGGCCCCAGAAATTTATGCAAGGCTAGCGAAAACGCCATTTCCCTCTTTATATGCAATGGCAGCGTGGTCTGAGGATATCGCCGAGCTTTTCACCATTTATCACCTTACGACAAAGATGAATCAGCCATTTTATATCGTCGTTTCCAAAAATAATACGGAGCTGGCGAGATTTGAACCTATGAAAAATACGCTGGTCAGGCAGCGATTGGATCAACTTTCGACTTTTTACAAGCCATAATTTTACAGCTCGGGAAAAATGTACAAGGCACATTGCCTTTTATCCATTCTTCCGGGCGGTTTAACCTGCCACCTTTGTAATATCAAAACAGAATGAAAGTCTGCTAACGGTTAGCTGATTAACTTAAAATCCAAACTTACTACTCACATGAAAACTATTGCCTTGACCATCACATTCCTGTTCACGTTTATCCAGAGTCAACTTCTGTTTGCACAAACACGCAAGCCGGCATCATTGGGAAGAGAAGAATACATTGAAGTGGAGAAAAATGTTAAGCTGCACGTTATAGACCTGGGCGAAGGCCAGCCTGTAGTGCTCATCCACGGATGGCCGCTGAACAATGAGATGTACGAATATCAATACCAATACCTGGTTGAAAAAGGGTTCAGAGTAATCGGCATTTCACTTCGCGGTTTTGGAAAATCAGACAGACCTTATGGTAAATACGATTTTGACACTTTCTCTGACGATATCAAAGTGGTGCTGGAAAAACTGAAAGTTGAGAATGCAACACTTGGCGGATTTTCAATGGGAAGCGCCGTAACACTTCACTTTGTAACGAAATATAAAGGAGCGCATATCAGCAAGCTAGCCTTATTCGGTGCAACCGGCCCATCATGGAAACAACGCGAAGGCTATCCTTACGGCATCACCGACCAAGGCGCAGCTGACCTGATCAAGCAGACTAAGACCAGCCGGGAGCAACTGGTAGCAGGTTTCGGGAAAGCCTTTGAAGGCCAGGAAGGCGGACTGTCGCCAGAATCCATCAAATGGCTGGAAACTATCAACCTGAATGCATCACCTTACGCTACCACACAAGCCATTACAGCATTGCGTGACTTAGACCTGCGCCCAGAGTTGTCAAAAATCAAAATGCCCGTCGCAATATTCCACGGTGTAAACGACAAGTTATGTTCTTTAGCTGGTGCGGAACAGCTGCAAAAAGCCATCAAAGGTTCATACATCGTGAAATTTGAGAAAGGCGGACACGGGTTATTCCTGGAAGAAATGGATAAATTCAACGCCGAGCTGGAAAAGTTTGCCAGAATGTAACATGCGCATGAAAACTGTGAAACGACTGATCGCTTCACAGTTTTTTTTATACATTGTAAAATAAAAAACACCACCCATTCAAAAGCGTATAAAGCCATGAGTACGACCGTTTTCAACAATAATTCAAAAACGTTGGGATTGCTGCATGTAAGTCAGGAACAGACAGATGCTATCAATGGCGCCGAGTACAAGCAATACATTAAGATCCTCTACTTGCCGGCCGGCTACAAGATCAGGGTGGATTTTGCCTGTTATGAAACGCAGCAGTCCACACTCTTTTTCATCAGTCCCAACCAATATCTTGAATTAGAGACAGCAGGCGAAGAAAGTGGCTATTTCATTTTTTACAACCGCGATTTCTATTGCATTCAAATTCATGATCAGGAAGTTGCCTGCGATGGTCTGCTGTTCAACAACATTAGGAATATGCCCAAGGTTGAGCTTTCGGATGCGGAAAACGCTTTTTTAGGAGGTTTGTTTAAGGAAATGATTCAGGAATTCAACCTCAATGACAGCTCATTGGAAGAAATGGTCCGGACTTATCTTAAACAATTACTGATCCGGGCGACGCGCTCCTGGAAAAGGCAGCATTTGGATAAAGCAGTGACCGATCAGCAAAGTGATCTGGAGTTTTTTCGCAAATTCACCCGGCTTGTGGAGGAACATTATAAATCCAAACACACCGTCGCCGATTACGCCGATTTTTTATGCATGGCACCGAAAACCATCACGCACAAGTTCAACCGCCTCCGTCTGCCTCAGCCCAATGAGGTCATCAAAAACCGGATTATATTGGAAGCAAAACGGCTGCTGGTACATACCTCGCTTACGGCAAAGGAAATTGCATACGATCTTGGTTATAATGACCCGGCTTATTTCAGTAGATTATTTCAAACTAAAACGGGCGAATCACCATCGAGTTTTCGGGTTAACTTTTTGGGATAACTTTTACTTTTTTCATTGGCAACCACTTCAAAATAGCTTTTTTTAAATCCATAGGCAGAGCGGATATAAAAATCCTGAAAACATTACCAATCCCAGTTCAGCTGGCTAAGCAAGCTTATGAGTTCCTTAAAATGGAACAGCGGCTTTTGTGCATCAATTTTGTGCAGAGATCCAAAAGAGTTCTTGAATATAACATAAGCAATCTACTGTTCTCCATCTACTCCGGTTATAATATCAAAACAGCTGTTCTTATACACTTCAATGTAAGTCAGGCGCATCCTTTAAAATCTAGTTTGAAAGATGTTCAAAAGCAAGACCACAGCTTTTATATTACTACCTGTTTGAATAAATTTGCCTAGTTTGTTTAAACGAAAAAATACAGAATTTCTTAATTAAGTCATGCACTAATTGGATCAACATAGGCCTAAATTACTTATAGCCACAGGTGAGAATAAGATTAACGCTCAGGTACTAAACGTTTCAGTTTTGTATTTCTTCGGTTGAGAGCCTGATTACTCCGTTTAGGTCAAAAAGCCTAAACCTTGTCTATTGAATGTACTATTTTTGATCTTGTTAGTATAGACAGAGCACAATTTGACCTTCAATATTTTATACAATTTGTTTTATGAACATGGAAAGAAATACAAGTTTTTCCTCACCTTTCTCTTTTAATGTGGCAGCCTTAGTTCTCAGAATAGGATTTGGTATACTGATGATCCCTAGCCATGGCTATGCAAAGCTGACGCACTTTCAAGAGTTCAAAACTGACTTTGTCGATTTTATGGGACTGGGTATGGAGGTATCATTAGGCCTGGCGATTTTTGCCGAATTCTTCTGCTCTATTTTAATCATCATCGGACTGGGCACGCGTTTGGCAGTCATCCCGTTAATTTTCACGGTGCTGGTCATTCTTTCGGTACATAACTGGGAGCTGATCGGAGAACATGAACTTGCCACCGCATTCCTGATAGGTTATCTGGCCATTCTGATCTTAGGGCCTGGAGATTATAGTTTAGACGGTTTAATACGGAAAAAATCAACTTCGGCACCCAATCAATAGTTGCGATTTTAATGTGTACCGATCCGGAGCTTAATGCCTGTAATACCGATCCAAGATTATTTAGCCGGCTTTAAAAGAAACAAACATAACAACATGAATTTGATTAATAACCTGCTCTACTGCGCAGTTCTTTTTGCTACGCTTTGGAGCTGTGGTACAAAAGGGGAAACGGCGGAACAAAAACAGCCACTTAAAAAATTACCGGTAATAACTTTAAGGGACAGTAATGTAACTGTAACGTCGGATTTTCCAGCGCGTATAGAGGGCAGGGTTAATGTGGATATTCGTTCGCAGGCCGATGGGTATATTGAAAAAATATTTGTTGGGGAAGGTGATCAGGTAAGAGCCGGGCAGCCTTTATTTAAAATTGTTGATGCTTCCTATGTACAGCAGCTAAACCTGGCAAAAGCCAATCTGGGTGCAGCCAAAGCAGCTTTAAAAAGTGCAGCACTGGAAGTAGAAAAATTCACAGAGCTAAGCAGAAGCGGGGTTACTTCTGATTTTCAGTTAAAAACAGCCAAAGCTGCTTATGAAGCTGCCGAAGCCAACGCGGCGTTACAGTCTGCGTCGGTTCAGTCGGCTAAAATAAATCTGGACTTTACACTCATCAAAGCACCTGTGAATGGTTTTATAGGCAGAATTCCAAAGCGGGTGGGTAATCTGGTATCAAAGACGGATGCTTCGCCTATGACGACACTAACAGATATCAGCGAAGTATACGCCTATTTTTCGATGACTGAAAAAGACTTCCTGACTTTCAATCAGCGGTATCCAAATAAAACGCTGCCACAAATCCTGGCCGTTCTGCCGCCTGTTTCCTTGCAGCTCGCTGACGGAAATTATTACGATCAGACAGGAAAAATACAGATGGTAGATGGCCAGTTTGACAGTAGTACCGGCGCGATCAGCCTAAGGGCTATGTTCAAAAACCCAAGATATGTTTTGCGTTCCGGTAATACAGGGCGTGTGGCGCTTGGGCAGGTTCAGGAGCATGTACTGTTGGTTCCGGCACGTGCTACCGTGGACATGCAGGACAAGATTTTCACGTATCGTCTTAACGACAAAAATATTACAGAACGTGTGGCACTTACCGTTTCCGGAAAAAGCGGAGATTATTACCTGGTTAAAAAAGGCCAGGGATCAGAAGGACTGCATGCAGCAGACCGCATCGTAGCCAGGGAAGCAGCCATGATCATCGAAGGCGAACAGATCGAGCCTGAAAAGTAAATCAAGAAAACTATGCTTAAAAATATCATTAACCGGCCCGTACTGGCGACGGTTATTTCCATTGTTCTCGTTCTTTTGGGTATTGTTAGTATTAACAGGCTCCCGATCACGCAGTTTCCTGACATTGCACCGCCCACGGTTTTTGTTTCAGGTTCTTATCCCGGAGGAAACAGTGAAAGTGTGACCCGCTCAGTAATTACCCCTTTGGAGGAGGCTATCAACGGCGTGGAAAACATGCAGTACATGAGCTCAACCGCTGGTAGTGACGGATCTTTTTCGATTCAGATCGTTTTTCGTCTGGGCATCAATCCGGACCAGGCAGCTGTAAATGTACAGAACCGCGTCGCTCAGGTCAACAGCCAGATTCCGGCAGAAGTAGTCCGGGCCGGGATCACTACCAGCAAGCAGCAGAATAGCAACATCATGTTTTTCAATTTGATGAGCCGCGATTCTTCCAGATACGATGAAATTTTTCTGCAAAACTATGCAAAGATTAACTTGCTGCCTGGCCTGAAACGCATTCCGGGTATTGGGAACGTGCAGATTTTTGGTACCAAAGATTACGCGATGCGTATTTGGCTGGATCCTCAGAAATTAACAGTCAATAACCTGGTGCCCGGCGATGTACAGCAGGCCATTGACAACAGCAGCCTGGAAGCTTCGCCTGGCAAACTCGGCGAAGAATCCGGAGCACCGATGCAGTATGTCATTAAGTATAAAGGAAAACTAAGTGAGCCGCAGGAATTTGAACGGATTGTCATCAAAGCAAAAGCGGACGGAGCCATGCTCAGGCTGCGTGATGTGGCTAAAATAGAGTTCGGTGCTGCTTTTTACGACAGCGATAACAAGCAGGACGGATTTCCGGCCGTGACACTGGCGATTCAGCAAACCAGCGGATCGAATGCGAATGAGATCGAAATTCAGGTCCGTAACAGTCTGGCCGAACTAAGCAAGTCTTTTCCGAAAGGCGTAGAATACCACATTATCCAGAGCGTTAAGGAGCGGCTCGACAAATCGATTGACCAGGTAAAGAAAACGTTGATTGAAGCATTCGTTCTGGTATTTATAGTTGTGTTTATTTTCTTGCAGGATTTTCGGTCCACGCTTATTCCTGCCATTGCCGTTCCGGTAGCCATTCTGGGTACATTTTTCTTTTTGCAGATTATCGGCTTCACTATCAATGTGCTGACGCTTTTTGCGCTCGTACTTGCCATCGGTATTGTAGTCGACGATGCCATTGTGGTGGTCGAAGCGGTTCATGCCAAAATGAAGGGCACTAAGCTCAGCGCTAAGCAGGCAACGGTTTCTGCCATGCAGGAAATTACGGGTGCAGTGATTTCGATTACTTTGGTCATGTCGGCCGTGTTTCTGCCCATCGGGTTCATGGACGGTCCTGCGGGGATATTTTATAAGCAATTTGCTTTTACGTTAGCCATAGCAATTTTGATTTCTGCATTAAATGCGCTGACGCTGAGCCCGGCTTTGTGTGCGCTATTTCTAAAAAGCGGGCATGAAGAAGCAGATGCTGATACAGGATTTAAACAGCGTTTTTTTACTTCATTCAATGTAGGTTTCGGTAGGCTGACGGATAAGTATATACACAGTGTCCGGTTTTTAATTTCAAAATGGCCGCTCAGCCTGGTCGGACTGGCTTTGATAAGCGGTCTTGCTTTCTGGCTGATGGCCAGCGCGCCAAAAGAATTTGTGCCTAATGAGGACGACCGTTTTATCACCTATGCACTCGCACTGCCGGCAGGAAACAACCTGAAATTCACCACAGCGGTTATTTCTAAAATTGATAAGGCTTTGGGTAAAATGCCCGAAGTAGAGATGGTTTCAAGTATTTCAGGATTTAATCTGCTCAGCAACAGTTCGGGCCCATCGTATGCACTTGGATTTATCCGTTTGAAACCCAGTGAAGAAAGAGGCGAAATTCAGGATATGAACCAGGTGATCAAAGCGATGAATGAGCGGCTGACAAATGTGAAAGAAGGGGAACTCAGTCTTTTCCGCTCACCACCTGTGGAAGGGTTTGGCAGCGTGAGCGGTGCGGAGCTGGTTTTGCAGGATCGCGCTGGCGGGAAGCTGGACAAATTCAGCCAGACAGCCAATGAATTGATTGCAGGGCTGAATAAGCAACCTGCTGTATCGTCTGCTTTTACTACATTCAGGAGTGATTTTCCACAGTTTGAAGTACTGGTTGACGAAGATAAGACCTATCAGCTTGGCACTACGCCAAAAGATGTGATGAACACCTTACAACTTTTTTATGGTGGCGCACAAGCCAGTGATTTTGTTAGGTTCGGTAAGTTTTACAGGGTGAATATCAAAGCAGAAGGGCAGTATCGTATGGATGAAGAGTCGCTGGATCAGGTGTTTGTGAAAAGTAATTCGGGCGCTATGATTCCGGTTGGCACGCTGGTGAAATTAAAGAAGGTATATGGTCCCGAGGTTGTTAACCGCTATAATCTTTTCAATAGTATAACCATTAATATACTTCCTGCCGCAGGTTTTAGCACGAGCCAGGCTATGGAGGCAGCCGAAAAGCTGATCCGTGAAAAACTGCCGTCAGGATACGGATATGAATGGAGCGGACTGAGCCGTGAGGAGAAAAAATCGGGCAGTCAGATGATTTTCATTTTCGGGCTTTGCATACTCTTCACTTACTTTCTTCTGGCTGCCCAGTATGAAAGCTACATTTTGCCGCTCGCCGTTATTTTCTCGATTCCGACCGGAATTCTGGGCATTTATCTGGCGATCGGTGCCGCGGGAATAACCAACAATATTTATGTGCAGGTTGGGCTGATCATGCTCGTTGGGCTGCTTGCAAAAAATGCGATCCTGATCGTTGAATTTGCTTTAAAGGCCAGACATGCCGGTGTGGAACTGCACACAGCAGCTTTGCAGGGAGCCAGACAAAGGTTGAGGCCGATTCTTATGACTTCCATGGCTTTTGTGGCAGGATTGATTCCGCTGATGTTTGCCAGTGGTCCGTCGGCAGTCGGGAACCGTTCCATCAGCACGAGTGCAGCCGGTGGTATGATTTCAGGTGTACTGCTTGGTGTTTTGATTGTACCGGTATTATTTGTGGTTTTTCAAAAAATGCAGGAAAGAATAAGCGGTAAGATAGATCCACAGACACAGCCAGATACTTTATAATTTTGATATGAAAATAAAATGCCTTCTGTTTTTATTGGTATTGACCACCTGTGCCTGCCGCGTAGGAAAAGATTATCAGCGGCCGCAACTGGGACTGCCAGACCAGTTTAGAACTACGAGCAGTACTGACACCACGCTAAGCCAGGTCCCTGGCGTAAAGTCTTTTTTCAAAGATATAAATTTACAGGCGCTGATCGACACAGCCATTTTACAAAACAATGATCTGAGCATTGCGGTTAAAAATATAGAATCAGCACAGGCTGTTCTAAAAAAGGTACGTCTTAACTACTTGCCTGATCTGAACGCACAGATCACAGCGAACCAGAATATTTCTTCCGCAAACAGTCTGGCCGGAATTGGTAATGAACAATTTATCGGCTCACGGAGCGTAAAGGATTTCAGCGCGTCATTGGGCCTTAGCTGGGAAATTGATATCTGGGGCAGGATCAGAAGAGAAAAACAAGAAGCCCTTGCCATACTTTTGCAGATGCAGGAAGTCCGCAGGGCGGTCCAAACCCAGTTGGTTGCAGATGTTGCCAACGGTTATTATAATCTTTTGATGCTAGACCGGCAGCTGGATATTGCGGTTCAAAGCAGGCAGCTTAGTGATAGTACGCTTGCTATCATAAACGCTCAATACAAGGTAGGAGAAGCCAATCTGCTTTCCATCCGGCAGGCCAGCGCTCAGCTGGAATTAACCAAGCAGTTAATCCCTCAAATACAGCAAAGTATTCAGGTTCAGGAAAATGCACTAAGCCTGCTATGTGGAACGTATGCGCATCATATTATTCGTCAACCCATTCAGAAAAAATTTATTCTGGAAATTTCTGATGCGGCTTATGATGTGTCGATGCTGGCTGTCAGACCTGATGTGCATGCGGCGGAGCTGGCCCTTGAGGCTGCGAATGCCCGCGTCGGAATTGCCAAGGCACAAATGTACCCGGCCCTGAGCATAACAGCCAGTGGTGGTTTGAATTCCTTTAAAGCTTCCAATTGGCTTAGCGTTCCCGGAGCACTTTTCGGCTCGGTAGCTGGCGGGATTACTCAGCCCGTTTTTCAACGTCGCAGTCTTAAAACCAGATATGAACAGGCTGTCATTGAAAGAGAAAAGGCAGTTATTACGTTCAGGCAAGCGGTTTTGCAAGGGTATACAGAAGTATCTGACGCCTTGATCATAAACCAGAGCCTTAATGAGCAGCTTCTGGCAGCAGAAAGAAGACAGCAGGCTTTGCAAGAAGGCATCGGTGCTGCAAGTGTCATGTTTAAAAACGGGATGGTGAATTACCTTGAAGTATTAACGGTAGAAAATAGTTACTTGCAGACGCGTTTGAACCTGGCACAGCTGGCCCGGGAGAAATCAGGAGCTGTTATAGAAGTTTATCGTGCCCTGGGTGGCGGGTGGAAATAAGTAGCTTACTTTATAATAAATTGAGAACCAGAACATCACATGGAACCAGAAAACCCGAAGCCTAACCGGCGTTTAAGACTCATGCTCATCCCGGTTGTAATGCTTTTGATCTATTTGCTTTCCTATCTGATGAATCCTGTTAGTGGTTTCTGGATATGCTCTATCAAAGGCGAAATCAAAGAGCTGCTTATTGAGATTTTCTTAGACCTTGCTTTAAGCTGGGCCATTATTGAAACCAGCACAGGCATTGCGTTTAGGTTGGAAAAAAAATTCCCCTGGTCAGAATCTTCTCTGATGCGGTTTATAATGCAAACGTTTCTAATCATCATATCCGTGGCAACGCTGCTGTATCTGCAGGATATTATTTTTACATTAATTTATGGTGATAAAAATTTCTCAGCTCAGGAGCGGCTTGGGATCTGGCAGTTTTTCATGGTCACCTTATTGGCGTCTGTAATGGTGAGTGCGGTTCATACGGGCTATTTTCTGCTGGAAAGATGGAAAATATCTATGTCGGAAGCCTCAGATCTTCGGATCAAATCACTGGAATTTAAAGAAATTGCGATGCAGGCTGAACTTCAGTCATTGAAATTGCAGCTGGATCCGCATTTTATGTTCAATAATTTCAGCACGCTCTCTGAGCTGATTAATGAAAATACGCAGACTGCCACTTTATTCTTGGAAAATCTTTCGCGGGTATACCGTTACATGATTCAGAATCTGAAGAAAGATCTGGTGACAGTAAAAGATGAAATCACCTTTGTGAATGCCTATGTGTTTTTGATTGCCATTAGGCACGGCGAAAACGTCCGTGTCCATATTGATCTGGAAGATTCCCTGATGACAGGGTTTATACCACCCATCACGATTCAGCTGCTGATTGAAAATGCGATCAAGCATAATATCGCTACGGCGCAAAAGCCTTTGATGATCCACATCTTTTCTGTGGATCAAAGCAGTATTACGGTTACCAATAATGTTCAGCTGATCACACATATCTTGCCGTCAACGAGTTTAGGACTTCAAAACATAGAAGACCGCTACCGTCTGCTGTCAGGCAGGCTTCCTGAAATTATAAGAACTTCGGATCAGTTTAGTGTGGTCATACCTGTGATTGATATATAAAGTTCTCAATATGAAGATACTGATCATAGAAGACGAAAAACACAATGCAGCGCGTTTGCAGCGGATTGTGGAAGAAATTAATCCATCTTATCAGATAGTCGCTGTTCTGCAAACAGTCAGCTCTACTGTGGAATGGCTAAATGCACATGCTGTTCCCGACGTGATACTGATGGATGTCCGCCTGGCAGATGGGCTGTGTTTTGAGATTTTCTCACAAAAAGAGGTGGTTAGCCCGGTAATTTTTACAACGGCTTATGATGAATACGCAGTACGGGCGTTTAAGGTTAACGGCATCGATTATCTTTTAAAACCGATCGAAAAACAGGAACTGATAGTGGCTCTGGATAAAGTTAAGCCTAGGGCAGCGGGCCTTGGGCCAGATGCTGGTTTGACCGAACTACTGAAAGTGTTCAAAGAGCATAACACGGTTTACCGCAGGCGCTTTCTGATCCCTAGTTTTGATGGATATAAAACCATTGCTGTGGAAGAAATCGATTTAGTATATTCTGAATTCAAGGTAACACATCTTTTGTTGAAAAACGGATTCAAAGAGATCGTCTCACAAAGCATGGAAGATATGGAAGATGAGCTGGATCCGGAAACGTTTTTCAGGGCCAACCGTCAGATTATAGTCAATGTAAATTGTATTAAGAGCATTCAAAACGATTCCAACGGAAAGCTTCGGATTATTTTAAAAAGAAACTTTGATACAGAAATATTGGTAAGTCGGGAAAAGGCTCCGGTTTTTAAAGGTTGGCTGGACCGCTAGGATAGTGGAAAACCAGCCAAGTGACCACGAATTCAATCCGGTATCATACATTTGTTCACCGTCGATCTATGTAGCAAAAACTCGAACCACGAGACCATACTGTTTTATCCCATTTGTTGACAACAGCGTTTGTGAAATCTGTCGTTTACTTATATTCTGATTGAGAATGATTTTTTTTGATGTTTACAGCATTGACAAACACTTTAGATTTTTCGTCTGTTGTCGGGAATACTACATGTAACTATTAAAAGGTATGTGAATTTCAACAATATTCTGAGGTGTTTCGTTAAAACTATCTTACATCTCTAGATTGCAGATAGTATCGAAATCTTTACGGTTTTCTTCGGGCCTGCATATTGGGTAGTCGGCGGTCTATGATTCTTTGATTGAGGCACAATAAACACTTCCATAATACATCAGATTAAATTATATTTTCGCTTACCCCACATGACTACAGGTCCTATCCATTCATTAAGAGGCTTAAACAAAAAACCATGCTTTAAGCCTGTATTTAGCTCGATTTCTTTAAAACGTGTCACTTTTAAATTTGACCTTTCTTTTCTTTTTATGGCTGAGACTCCAAACTCATCAGAGCGCTCGAAAATGGTTAATATATTTCCGCAAAAATTAATTTGGGGCATTTTTACTAAATCTTGATCTCGGTAACTTCCGATAAATACAAAATTAACGTTAGGATTTGCTAGCAAGGTTGATGTCATCTGTGCAATATATCCACCTTTTGATGTTCTAACGACAGTTATATGGTCGGCATTGATACCCATTTTTATAAGGCTGTCTATCTGATATACAACTTTTTTTGCGTAAAGTGTTACATCGGTTCCAGCCGGCCTCTTTTCACTCAGGACTTGAAAACCAGCATTTTTGAAAGCATCAATTATTTCGAGATATTCTGATTTGCCATATTCAGGATGGCTTGAGCCGAACGGCATTTCTTCCGTAAATCTATTATGTAGAAAAAATAGGTAGTTCTGATGTTTTTGGTCTGCTGCATCTTGCCCATAGATATTGAGTGACATCAACACAAAAAAAAAATATAATAACAATTTATTCACTTTCATCTTTTAAAAGTATTTGTAAAACTGATGTATCTGATTATTTATTTGTATTAATTATAAGGCATAGGAATTAAATCATCCGTAAGAAGTTCATGCTGAAATCTTTTTCAGCTACGATTCCCGATTGTATCAGCCCTAATTTGCTATCAGTTGGCTTAGAAATTCTTTCGTAATTGTTTTACGGCACTCTCCAAAGTCAGGATTTGATACTGAACGTGGCTTAGTAATTCGGGTAGCAAAAAAGTATACGTTTCCCTTTGATTCCAAATAGCCTACCCACCAGCCAATATCATTTCCTTCAACCCGGGTCCATCCTGTTTTGGATCTTAAAGTATGGTCGGCCGTCTGCTCTGTAACCATCACTTTCTTTAAAATAGCAATATTCTGTTTTGAAAAGGGAGTCCTATCCTTATATACGTTGATCAAAAACTCAATCTGATTGCGAGGAGATATAGCAAATTTTCCAAAATTCCAGAAATCGTCTCCTTGTTCTGAAAGGTCTTCGTTTCCATATTTTGACTTCTGCAAAAACGTTTTGTATTTTTCCCGTCCGACCTGTTTTGCCAGCTCAATAAAGGCCCACCCGGCTGATAATTCAAATGCTTCCTTTACAGAGATGTCCCTGTAAATATCCGGGCGGTAACCATAGAGCGTTGTATCTGTTGTCCCAGGCCACTTAATGATCGCATTTTCATCTTTGATAACACCCGTTTCAAGCGCAATCAGTAAATTGATTATTTTAAAAGTAGAAGCCGGCTGACTACCGCTACGGGAATCGGCCTCATCCGTAGTAGTCCATTTATGACTCTTATAATTGTAAATTGTAGTGCTTCCTTTCACATTACATGACTGAAAAGGAGTTTTTTGATTTTGTGCAGCTACATCTAATGCAAAGATGCAGCATAGCAGAACCAATAGAATTTTCATGGCTTATAGCTAATTAAAATAATGGCTGGTTTGATCTTATCCATTCTGAATTACTTTCCCGTCAGAAAGAATTTTTCGAGCCGTTCATTGAAATCTCCCCCTTTGTCGCAATTGGTAAAGAAGACATAGCCGTTTTGCTGCGACCTGTTGATGCGGTAATAGGATTGAAAATTCCCATTGTTACCCCGGTGATTATAATCGGTGCCCTGGCCCCCGGGTCTGATACCAATACCCAACCCCCAGCCCGTGTCGCCGTCATAGTTTGCATCGACCGGAAGTGTTACTTGCACCTTGAATAATTCGTTGGCAGTTCTCTTTTTAAGTCCACGGCCTTTCATCAGCGCTATTAAAAAATTGGCATAGCTTACAGCCTCCGTATGCATGCCTCCCGCTGCTCCGAACCAGGTCGAATCCTGCTTTGGTAAGGAACCAGGCCAGCGGCGAACCGCTCTGCCGTTCATGTATCCTGTCACTTTATGACTTGTAATAAACGGATTAATGCTGAACCAGGCATAGGACAGGCCCAATGGTATTGAGACCTCTCTTTGAAAATAAGCATCCAGCGTAGTCAAATCATTCTTTGTGAGTTTTGCAATCACCTTCGATAAGTAGTAATATCCCTCGCCTGAATAAGCATAATTTGTTCCAGGTTTAAATTTAAGGTAAAGCGCTCCTTTGGCAATATGTCTTGCACTATCGGCCAAATCTGAAGTGCGCCAGTTTGGAAGACCCGATGTGTGGTCAAGCACCATCCGTGCGGTAATTAGTTTATAGCGCTCGTCACCAGATATATCTTCATAAAGCATGTATTTGTACAGTGGCGTATCCAAATTCAGAATGCCCTGATCAACGAGTCTTAATACAAAATAAGTAAAAACGGTTTTGGATAAAGAGGCAGCTTCAAAAATGGACTTGTCATCCACAGGTACGTGAGTTTCCATACTTCCGGTTCCCATAGACCGGTGATAAACCATCTTTCCGTTGTTAATGATTGCCAGGGACAAACCTGGCAGTTTACCCGGACCCACCTGGGATGTCAGGAACTGGTCAAGGGCTGCCCGTGAGACTGTATTTCCGTTTAGGGTTTTAATTTGAGCATGCACTGCAGATGTCAGAATGGCCAATGCAAGAGCACAGAAGACCTTCTTAATCATTATGCATCTCGTTATGGCCGTAACTGATAACCCGGGCTAATTTCCAGGCATCGTCTTTAAACTGCCATAGCTGAACAAATTTATAGGTTCCACTGACTTTTTCCTGTTTCTGGCCTTTGTTGGTGTGATAAAATGTATGCACTCCGATTTCAACAGCACCATATCCTTTTATTGGATGTACTTCCAAAGTACTCTTTATAAGTTCTCTCCTAATATGGTTGCCTCTGGCGCACATTTCCATGATAGAGCGCATTTCATAATCTGCACCTACGTTTAAACCGCCGAGGTCATGATAGAATTCGATGTCGTCGTTTATGAATTTACGATATGTTAAGCTATCACAATGATTGAAGGCATTAAACAGGAGGCTGTCCGCCTTAACAATATCTTTATAGAGCTGGTCTGGAGTGGCTGGGTTGGTTTTTTGAGCAAAAAGGATATTTGCATACAGACACATGAAAAATACCAAGATACTTATTTTAGGGTTCATTTTTGAATAATTATAGATTTTCATTAGAATATGTGCAAAAATATTGCAATTTGATTAAAATATTTTCTCTATAATTACCATACATTTGCAATTTTGTTTCATTCAAGCCTTCTTTTTTAGACCTTACTATTAGATTATGTCTTTGGATCATTTCGATATTGAAATTTTAGCGATTCTTCAGGAAGGAAATCTTACTCCCCAGCGGTCAATAGCAGAGCAAGTCAACCTTTCAGCTGCGGCAGTTAATCGTCGTATTAAGCGAATGGAAGCTGATGGTGTCATTCGGGCCAACATTGCTGTTTTGGATGCCGAAAAAGTTGGCAAACGCATTACGATCATAGTCGAAGTTGAACTGGAAAGCGAGCATGTAGACTTAATTGACCAGGCTAAGGCATCTTTTCTTGCAACACCCGAAGTACAACAGTGTTATTATGTGACAGGTGAAATGGATTTTGTTTTAGTAGTCTCGGTAGCCAGTATGAGTGATTACGAGTTACTAACAAGACGTCTATTTTTTGACAATCCTAATATGAAGCGCTTTCGCACATTGGTTGCTATGAATTGCGTAAAGGTAGGTTTATCAATTCCTCTTCAAATAAGCGTCAAATAGATAGCTAACCTAAAGGATCCTACCCGTTTTGTAACTTCTAATACTCAAAAGACCTTTTCAGTACCCTCCAGAAACCGGGACGTTTTTTTTCCCTTTCGTTTAATTTAACCCGTAGTTAGCGAACGGGGTAGTTTTTATTGAATGATTACCATACACCCTTCCTTTCGCTTTTGAAACAACTGATGTATGGTAATCATTGGTTTATGCAGTATGCATGGACTGAATTTCAGGTGACTAAATCAGTCAATACCTATTTTTAATTGCTATTTCTTTATAAATCTAAAAACTTCCACTTTGCCAGTCGGATCTTTTGCACTGACAAGATACAATCCAGCGGGAAGCCTGCGCACATCCAGACCGGTTTTTGGAACAGATGCTGCCGTTAATACCAGTATACCGTTCAGATTATGGATCTGTACAGATCTCAATATACTATCGTTTGAAATGAAAAGCATATCGGATGAAGGATTCGGATATACAGAAAGTTGTATAGTTGCAGCGTTCCATTCCAATGCTACAATTCTGCTATATGCAAACGTTCCATCCGTATCCAGCATCTTGAGCCGGTAGAGGTTTTCGCCGGCGAAAGGAAGCTGATCGGTAAAATGGTAGTTTTGCAGGGAATTACTTTTTATGGCTGCCGGCACCTCTCCCAAAGTCTCCCAGCCCTTATCGGTACGGCGTTCAATTTCAAAATGACTGCTGTTGGTTTCAAAGGTTGTCTGCCAGCTCAGCAATACGGATTCTTCAGATCTTTTGGCGTCGAAACGGACAAGCGTTACCGGAAGCGGATCCTGTATAACACTTAGTATTACTGTTCCATTTGCATCGTCATATGCAACGTCCCATATCAAAGGAGCGACAGAAGGCAGATTGACCGTCGCAAACCTGCCCGAAATCGAACCGGCATCTATGATTGTAAATGAATTATTTACTGCAGGAATATAGCCAGTGGCCAGCGCCACATTCAAAGTGCCTCCCAGGGTAAGCAGGCCTGATACCAGCAGCTTGTCATGACCGGTGCCTGGCAGGGTTCCTGTTAATTCAACATCCAGGCGGTTATTGTTGACAACTCTTCCGAAATAGCTTAAAGTACCCGGTGAATTCCCCGGAGCTATGATACCATTGTTTGTAAGCATCGTGGCGTCTAAGCTGCCCGAACCAGCCAATGTACCCGAATTGGTGAAAGTGCCTGTAACACTGAATAGCCCATTGATGAGCATTCTTCCGGCATTCGTCAGATTGCCCGCAGTAGCCCTGTCTGATGAAGCTAGTGTAATAACGGCTGCTGATCCGATTTGTACCGATGTGGCATCGGAGGTGGGTGGAGCCGTTGCCATAATCCAGAAAGTCTGGTCTGCGGATGATTCCCATGTAGCTGCATTCGTCCAGCTGCCCGTTGTATTAACAGCACGGAAATAATTACGTGGTTCTGAAACCCTATAAATGGTGGAGGTCTGAGCACCAGTGTAATACTGATCCACATTGGGTACAGTTCCGGCATTATTCATCAGATCAAGGCGCACTGATCCGTTTCCATCTGAAACAGTTACTGTGATGACATAGGACGTTCCCGCACCTGAAATGGAAGATACCTCTCCATTGGTTTTCCCTGTGACAAAAACTTTAAAGTCATCCGCACTGAGTCCTGTTACAGATTGGGCAAAGACAAGATCATATAAAAGATTAGCGGCATCCGGAGACGCATCACGCCTTACCATGGAAATTAAGCGGGTTCTGGTGTAAAAATCAATCTGATTGCCATAAGAAGTTCCCTTTGCATTGATGGCATATGCCCGTACATAAATGCGGGTTCCTTCCGGCAAACTACTCACAGTGGCACTAAATGTACTATTTCCTGAATCATTTTGTAACTTAAAGCTTGACGTAGTAGGCTCCGGTGATGTGCTCCAGACAATTCCACGTTCAGAAACTGCCTCACCTCCGTCGGAAGTTATGTTTCCGCCCAGCACGGCCGTAGTGGTTGTGGTAGTTCCTACCGACGTGGTGGCTACGGTAGGAGCAACAGGAGCTGCCGCAGTTGTAAAAAAAATATCGGCAGATGTGGAAACGCCATCAAAAGGCCTTCCGTCTGTATCGACAAACGCGCCTTTATCAATCAGCACATAGTATGTGGTCAGCCCATCCAGATCAGCTGTTGGATTAATGGTAATTACAGACGAGCCGCTGCCCGTCACTTGTGCGCTATTTACAGGTATAGTCGCGAAAGTAGTATTGTCCGAGCGCTTGATTACGATGTTTTTTCCTGCCACAGCGTTGAGCGCATTATTAAAATTCAGCACAATGTTAGCTTTGACAGAGGTGCCGGTAGAATTTTTTACAGGTAAAGTTGACGTGATTTTAGGAGGTGCGCCACCTTGAATGAACAGCACATTGGCATCGTTGTTATTCAACTGGGTAGTGAATACGTCATCATCCCCGTCGTTATCCCAATCTGCTACGAAAGCTTTTGTAGCCGTATTATAAAACGGGCTTTTATAGGTTAGCATATCAAATGGATTATTCTCACCTGAGATGTTGGAAAATGTTCCGGTACCATTATTACGGTAGAAAAAGAAGTTGGCATTGTCCGAGGTAGCCTGAATATCAAGATCTCCGTCTGCGTCAAAATCCCCATAGATAAATTGATTGTTCTGTTGTGCCCTTTGCGGAATATCTTTAAACGGACTATTTACACCAGACTCCTTAGCAAACACACCGTTATTATTACGAAGGAGTACATTATTGTCGCCGGTATTGTAGATAACAAGATAAATGTCATCATCGCCATCATTATCCCAGTCAGCTACGCGGGCATAAGTAGCTGACAAGTAGAATCCACCTCTGTAATCTAAGGTCCGGAATGGGTTTTGGGTATTGTCAGTCAGCTTTGTAAAAACTCCGGATCCGTTGTTCCTGTAATAATTGTTTGCTGCACTTGTTCCGTCCCATGTGTCCAAATCAACATCACCGTCATTGTCAAAATCTCCGTAAATAATTTGTGTATTCTGAGTAATTGCAACTCCATTAAATGGACTGTCGGTTCCTTTTCTTTCTACAAATAATCCGTTATCATTTCTGAAAAATACATTCTTGTCATCGCCCCTTTTCGTGGCAAGAATATCCACATCTCCATCATTGTCAAAATCAGCAAGGAAAGTGAATTCCCGGTTGGAAAAGCCAGCCTTATTTGTCAGATTTCTAAACGGATTGCTACCCGAATTTGTCGCCTTAACAAAAGTACCATTTCCCTGATTCTGCCAGAAGTCACTGATGGCATTTGCCCCGGGATAGGAATGGATATCAATGTCTCCATCGTTGTCAAAATCACCATACACAAGTTGATTTTGTGCGCTTGCCGCAAAAGATTGAAGCGGACTATTAGTCCCCGACAGTGCGCTGAACTTGGGAATAAGCAATCCTTCGTAGCCGACAGGCGCTAGCACACCGTTATGGTCTACTGAGCCTGCAACATATTCCAGATCCCAGTTGCCCCCTTTGATGGCCGAGCCAGTCGGATCGTTCGACGCTGCAACTGCCGCACCAAGCTTCTCTGCAAGTTTTTCTATAAATAACTCTCCATTTTGGTTTGCAGCCAAATCACAGCTATAAATCAGCAATTCGGCTTTATGATCAACCATCGAGCCCTTTAAAGCCTGCCAGAAATTGTCGTACTCAGCCATGTTGTCCTTCCGAAGATGTTCTCTGGCAAGGATCAGCTCGCCTGCTGTACCATGGGCAAGCAGATGGACCCGGTTTAGACCAGTAAGTTTTTTAAGCTCTTCCTGCAGATCAAGTAACCCAGTGCCCGATTGGCTGACACGGATTACTTTAACCTCTTTTGGAAGCTCTTTAAGGATTGTTTCATAATTTTCCAATGACTCGTCTACAATCACCAATTCGGTGCTGATGGGAAAATTTTTATGATAGGGAGATATAATAAACATATTAATCAGCGCACAACTGACTAATAAACAAGTGCAGGTAAACCAGTTCTTCATAGATGAGCTATTGAGTGTAAATGTTCAAAGGATTTCGAACGCTAACTAAGAAGCTCAGGTAGTATATATTCTACTGTAAGACAAAGGTTTATAGTATATTATTTTTAAAGTGAAGGATATAAAATGCACCATTTCTGAAAATATAATTGCCAGATTGGCTGCTTATAAGCAAATTGATATCCTTTTAGCGGTGTTAATGTTTGCTGATGACTATCTTCACCTAAAACAGCAAAGGATATGATAAATGGCAGCAGCCCCTTCGACCTTTTGTCAAATAATTCTCATCCGGAAGCCTTGCATTCAAAGAATGTGAATACTTAGTTTAAATTATTAAATCCAGCTACGTATAGTCACTTAGGTTATTTCTCAATCCATGTTGAGTTCAGCCGCATAGTTTAGAATTGACGTTTTATAAACAAATAATTACAACTGGTAAAAATTCCCGCATAATTCCTAATGCAGGAATTATGCGGACAATCGCAGGTAATTTTTTTGGTCCAGCATATTCTAATTATCACATCCTGTTAATGAGAACAAAAACTTTTACTATGAAACGTTCAGCAAACTATTCTTTAAAGGAATTTTTTGCCTTTTTGGGCGTGCTGCTTTTAACGGCACTATTAAAATAATGCTAACCAGGCATTCATTTCCGGCGGCTGTCCTGGCCGCCGGACCTTTAAATTCGTAAAAGATGAAAAATTCATTGCCCTTTATTTTGTGCCTGGATCGGGATAGCATAACCCATCAAATCGAGCGACGAAGAGCGTCAATTTACCACATCAACAGTCTGAATTAGAGATTAGCCTTTTTTGAAAACCTTACATTTAAAATGCGTAAATACATATTCAAATTGTTCATTGGAATTGTTGTATTTGCTAGAATTGTTGCTTAAGTTTTTCCTTTGCTTCCATAAGATCAAGTATTTTATTCAAAACAGCTTAAGACTTGGAGGTGAAATCTTTATTTATCGACATTGTTACTGTTTGTCCCCCCCACTGATACTGATAAAGGCTTTTAAAGCAGGTGAAAGTGGCACATCTTTTCTGTAGACCAAAATCGTTGTCATAAGGCCCAACTCCTTTGGCAGAGGGAATGTTTTTATATTTCTAGTACTATAAAACGTACTTATGATTTCTTCTGGCATCACACTAAATCCAATCCCGGATTCAATGAAATTTACAACGCCTTCAATGGAATTCATTACAGTTTTATGATATTGGGCAATACCTTTGCTTACAAGCCAAGAGTCAAGTTTAGCCCTAAAGACGCAGCCCTGATCGAAAACTATTGTTTTAAGCGGATTTTTTTTTAGTAGAATATCCAGGTTTTCACAATCTGCGGGAGCAACAATTACGACCTGTTCCTCCTTTATTTTGATTTGTTCAAGCTCAGGAATGTCAAGAGGAGCAGGAATAAATGCTGCATCCAGTTTATAATTCAACACATCACTAATTAGGCTGGCACTCATCGCAGATCTAAAATCCAGGTCAACAAAAGGGAATTTAGAAGCAAGTTCATTAACAAGTTCAGGCCCCTTGAGGGTCATCATGGTTTCCAAAAATCCAATTTTAATCTGGCCTTTTACAATGTCACTCTTACCAATCGACCTTTTTGCCTCATCCAAGATATGGTTGATTTGCTTGGTATAGCGAATCAGTTTTTCGCCTTCCGGAGTTAACTCGACCTTGCGGTTATTCCTGGTAAAAAGCAGTGCGCCAAACTCCTCTTCCAAATTTTTTATACGGGTAGTAACATTTGATTGCACTGTAAACATTGCTTCAGCAGCCTTTGTAAAACTGCCATGATGTGCAACGGCTTCAAATAAATTAAGGTCATTCGTGTTCATAAATCTTAAATTGAGATATATGGTATCTTTATAAATCATTTTGAATGATTAAAGATCAGATTTACTTTTGAGAAAAAAAAGAAAAATGAAAAAACTAAAAATAGCTTTCACGATCATCTTAACTTGTTTATTAGGGAAAACAGAAATTATGGCACAATCAACCACAGTTAAAACAAGTCCTGCTTCAGAAGTTGGGATTGTTCATCACCGCAAAGTAGATGTAAACGGACTTGGCGTATTTTACAGAGAGTCAGGGCCGGCAGGAGCACCCACAATATTATTATTGCATGGTTACCCAACATCATCACATATGTTCCGCGATCTGATACCGATGTTAAATAAAAAATATCATGTGATAGCCCCTGATCTTCCTGGATTTGGAAATACTGATTTGCCAGATCGTACAACGTATACCTATACTTTTGAAAATCTGGCCAAAACAATGCAGGGTTTTATAGATGAATTAGGTCTAAAAAGGTTTGCAATTTATGTATTCGATTATGGTGCACCAACCGGATTTCGTCTGGCACTTGCAAATCCAGAGAAAATTACGGGTATTATTTCGCAGAATGGCAATGCCTATGTAGAAGGGCTGAGTACGGGGTGGAATCCAATCCAGAAATATTGGGAAAATGATACCCAGGAAAATAGAGATGCGCTAAGGTCTTTTTATAGCAAGGAGGGAACAGAATTCCAGTATTTTACCGGTGTTACCGATACGTCGCTTATAGCCCCCGAATCCTATATTTTGGATCAGCATTTTCTGGATAGGCCAGAATCAGCAGAAATTCAGCTTGACCTGTTGAAAGACTACAAAACAAATGTTGATCTGTATCCATCGTTTCAAAAGTATTTTAGAGCCAATAAACCAAAATTGCTAGCTGTGTGGGGAAATAAAGATCCATTTTTTCTTCCAGCCGGAGCTGAAGCCTATAAAAAGGATATTCCTGATGCAACAGTAAAATTTTATAATACCGGCCACTTTGCGTTAGAAACGCATGTACAGGAGATAGGAAATGAAATACTGAAGTTTCTCTCCACGCTTCCAAATTAAGATTTTTGGGTGTGATACTGCCGGACTTTTTGCAAATAACAAATAAATCAAATGAAGTGATGGAAATTAAAAACCCAGTACCACCGTTTAGCTACGATTCAGCGGTGAAGAAAGTTATGCTTGCAGAGCAAGCATGGAATAGCCGAAATCCTGAAGTAGTATGCATGGCTTATACCCTTAATACAGAATGGCGCAATCGGTCGGAATTTATCTCGGGCCGTGAAGAAGTCAAAGTATTTTTAGCAAAAAAATGGGAGAAAGAACTTAACTACAAGCTAAAAAAAGAACTTTGGGCATTTACTGACAACCGTATCGCAGTTCGCTTTGAATATGAATGGCATGACCATCAAGGGCAATGGTTCCGCAGCTTTGGTAATGAGCTTTGGGAATTTGATAAATACGGACTAATGGAGAAACGGTTCGCAAGCATCAATGATCTGGCCATTGATGAAAAAGATAGAATTCTGTAAAATAGATAAACACTACTGTTTAAAAGGCGCTAGCATATTGTTAGCGCCTAAGTGTTTGAACCATTCGTTCATTTCAAAAGCTGTTCTTTGTCTTCGCAGTAGCCTATCATCGGTTGTGGCTGAAATACATCAATATTTTATTAATCGTCAAATTATGAAATACCTTAAGATAATTATTCTCTGTTTTCTCATAGCCTCAGTCTTTAGCTTGATCGGTGTGTTTGTTCTGCAATCCACCGGTTTGATTGGTAAAGCAGATACAGATTTTAAAAACCTGCCTTACGGTATCGCTATCGGTATTAATCTCTGTTTTTTTCTTTCAAGCTTTACCATTTTACTAAATCTTAAAGAACAAGTTAGCGTCAATAACAGGTATAGGGCCATGAGTTTTTTCCTGCTGCCGACCTTATTTGTACTGTTTGCTATGTGGCATCAGCCCTGGCCAGGCGTGCTGTTTTGCATTCCTTACCTTATTGTATTATTTATTTTTTTTGTTCGTTCAAAAAAACACGAAACAGGTAATTATAAAAATTGAAATCGATTTTCAGTATTTGCGGAAACTGCTCCTATTGACAGCAAATACTTTCATTATTTTACAGGTACTGCATTGTCAATTTTTTGTAGCAATTCAAGACTATAATCCCATAGCCGACGTGCATGCGTATCATTCTGTGCGTTTTTCGAAGGCTCGGCCACGTTTGTATCCTGAAAATACTGCCCGGTTATTGCCAAATCAGGAATTGATGATGCTAAATGAATAAGTGACTTTGCACCTTCCAATGGTGTTTTTCCGAACAACCGCTTCTGAAATCGCAGCAATGGTTCCAACCAGCCACCCTGACCTCTTCCAAAGTCAGAATTGACCGATCCCGGATCGAAACAATTAACCACAATTCGATCGGCTTTCCACCTTCGGCCCAGCTCTCTGGTCATAAGAATTACGTAAAGTTTGGACAAAGCGTAAGCTTTACTCATGGAGTACCCATGTTGCAGTTGAATATCATTAATATCGAAAGTCTGCTTATGATAAAAGGAAGCAGTATTGATGATTTGTGGATGTTCACTTTTTAACAACAGGTCTTTCAATTGTATAGATAGCTGTAAATAGGCAAGATAATTAACAACAAACGTTCGTTCCTGCCCTTCATTAGTAAGTTGCCTTTCGTTAAACCAGGTTCCGGCATTATTTATCAAAATATCGAGCCGGCTAACTGACAATTTTACCCGCTCGGCTACGCTCTTAATGTCGCCTATAGACATCATATCACATAAAAAATACAAATGGCCCTGGCCAGGAAGTTCTGCTACCAGTTTTTCTGCCTTCTCTGAATTACGTGCCATTATGATGATCCGGGCCCCTTGTGAAGCTAATGCTATGCTGGCTGCCCGGCCGATTCCTGAAGTGGCACCGGTAATTAATACTATTTTATTTTCTAAAAAACGCATGGTTATTCAATTCATTTTTTTAAAGTAGTAAACACTTGATAATATAATCGTGGCACTACCAACTAATCCACTTTTTATCTATCAAAGGTAACAACTCCACTTAGAGTTACCGTCATGTATAGCTGCGGGGTGAAGAACGTCTGTATGAGCACATCCTGAATAGTATCGGCCAGTAAAGTCAGCTGCTGGTCATTTCGTCCTTCGATAACATCAATTCTTACCAGAGGCATGATAGGTCAGTTTGATAAGCTAGAAAATTGGATTTGTATCATTCTGAATTTTGTTGATCAGATCTTTAAATAGTTGGCTGGTACTTCCGTAGCTGGTTTTTGCAGCCGACTGGCCGGCCCACAGCGAGAGCAGCTCTGGAAGGTCGTTTGTTTTTCCAAACTCCCGTAGACCCGAAGTAATACTATTCTGGTAGGTGTAGGCAGGAAATTCTAGGCCGGACTGTTCTAGCTGTTCCATAAGTGAATTTTTTATTCCTCTGGCCCAGCGCCCGGTAAAAGCCCTTGTTAACTGTGTCGAAGTCTCGTTGGATTTCAAAAGCATATCTTTGTAGCCCTGACTGGCAGCGCTTTCATCAGCCGCAATAAAGTACGTGCCAAGCTGAGCGGCGGCGGCGCCCAGGGCAAAAACAGCCTTAACTGAGCGGTGGTCAAAAAGACCACCGGCAGCAATTACCGGAATAGAAACCTGATCTACGATCTGGGGAAGCAGTGAAATCAGGCCAACCTGAGGAAGCGGTTCACTTTCCAGGAATGTTCCTCTATGCCCGCCTGCTTCGAAGCCCTGGGCTACAAGGGCATCTACGCCGGATTCTTCTAGTAAAAGTGCTTCCTTCACACTTGTAGCAGTACCGATCAGTGTAACCCCTTTTTCTTTAAGTATTTGGGTACTTTCCGCTTCAAGCAATCCAAAGGTAAAGCTGACAATAGATACCTGCTCTTCTAAAAGAAGATCTAACAAATGGGTATGATTATAAAACTGATAATCTTCCAACCTTTTACGCTCAAAATTTAACCCATAGGTGCTATAAATGGAATGAAGTAAATCTTCCATCTTCTTAATCTGATCAGTATCAACAGCGCTGCTGGCAAGAGGATGAGCGAACAGATTGACCGCAAAGGGCCGATTTGTTGCCTGTCTGGTCTGCCGGATCAGCATGCGGGCCTTGTCTGGCGCCATGCCGCCTAGCGGGAGTGAGCCCAATCCACCTGCATTCGATACTGCGGCTACCATACCAGGTGTTGTGACACCCAGCATGGGGGCCTGAACGATCGGGTATTTAATGGGTACTAAATCTTTGAGATCGTATTTCATAGCATTTGGATATTCCTAGACTGAACTTAAAATATTTTGATTAACAATTACTTACAATAACTTAGGAACAGATAAAGGACATGTAATAACCAAAAAAAAGTATACATCAGCAACCAAAAAAATTACGGTAATTTTTCCAAGGTGGGAAATTCGGGTCGCTTGACCACCCAGTTCCATGGCAAAATGACCACCGACATCGTCTCCTGGTTTTGCCGTCAACTTTTTGCGCTCAAAGGTGATATCCTGGTCAATTGTCTCCGAAATAGTATATCAATCCAACCGAATTGCATTGGTCAATGGTTCCTAATTCTCTACACATATTACAACAGAAGCTCCTACTATTCCTTTTCACTCCCCCAAGTACAAATCTTCAGAGCGATATAAGCGATCCGCAAGATATTGAGCGCCTCTACTTAATACTCAACAATGAAAAATGAACAATCAGATATGAAAAGAACAATTTTAGCAGTGTTTACGCTACTGTTGAACGGCCAGACGATGCAACAGATCATCCACGAGAAACTGATCGAGAAGGCAAAGGAAAAATTATCTACGACAAGGTTGTCCGTCAGTGAGATCGCCTATCAATCGAGCATCCTAAGTCTTTCAACAAATTATTTAAAAGCAAGACCAAACAAAGCCCATTGGATTTCCGTCAGTCCTTCAACTGAAATGCGTATGTAACCAATTTATTAGCTGGTAAAAAAAGCGATGGCTATCCACCTTTTTTACCATATGGTAAACGACTGCTTTACGATGTGTACTATCTTTATGTGATGGAATCGATGATAAATCTTATTCTGCAATTTGGTAACCTGAACAAACAGCAGATCGAGTTTTTGCTGAGCAAGGTTGAAATACTCGAATTAAAAAAAGACGACTACTTGTCGGAAGCCGGGAAGGTACCGCGGTATGTGGCGTTCGTGTTGGAAGGTGTTTTCCGCTTTTGCTACTATAACAACAAGGGCGAAGAGATCACCAATTATTTTGTGGACGAAGGCAATTTTGTAGTAGATAGTGAAAAGTTTGAATCCCAGATTGTGGCCTCCGAGTATGTACAGGCCGTTACCGACTGCAAGGTGCTGGTTTTCAACAAGAAGAGTTGGAACGAGATATCCAACACCATTGTGGGCTGGGAGATGATGAAAGCCAACATGGTAAAAAAATGCCTTACACTGGCCATGGAACGGCGCAGTCCGCTGGTTTCAGAAGACGCCACTACGCGTTACTTGTCTTTCATTGAGGCGTTCCCCAACCTGGTCAACCGCATCCCGCTTTCGCATGTGGCCTCGTACCTGGGCGTCACACAGCAATCGCTCAGCCGCATACGCCGTAATATCCGTTAGCGTCGCTTTTTACCAAATGATAAAAATTTTTTTGTTGCCTTTTTCAACCTTTGCTTATTCATTCAAAACTAAAAAAGATGAGCAAAAAGATCGTATTGATAACAGGAACAAATAGTGGTTTTGGCTGGCTTACCGCCCACAGTGTAGCCGCCTTAGGGCATCAGGTATATGCCACGATGCGCGATACACAGGGCCGTAATGCCGATAAAGCGAAAGCTCTGGCGGCCGTAGAAAACGTAACTGTTTTGGACGTTAACCTGACAGACGAGCAGAGCGTAAAGCAGGCCGTTGATGTCATTTTGGCCAAAGAAGGCACTATTGATGTACTGGTAAATAACGCCGGTTACAGCATGACCGGTGTGGCTGAGAGCTTTACCACCGCCGATGTGCATACCACTTTTGACATCAACGTTTATGCGCCCTGGCGACTGATCAAACAGGTGCTCCCCGCTATGCGTAAACAGGCCGACGGACTGATCATTAACGTAACCAGCGGCTTTGGCCGGGTATCGTTCCCGTTTGCTACCATTTATGCGGCCTCCAAATTTGCGCTGGAAGGAATAAGCGAGGGCCTGCATTATGAGGTAAAGCGTTTAGGCATTGATGTAGCCATTGTGGAGCCGGGTGCTTTCCCAACCGAAATGCAGCAAAAGAACAACCCTGCATCGGATCAGGGCGTATCTGAAGGGTACGGCGCTATTGCCAATATACCCAACAAAATGATGGCCGCATTGGGCGGAGAGATGCAGGCTAAAAACCCTAACCCACAGGACGTGGCCGATGCCATTGTAAAACTGATCGGCACGCCAAAGGGCACCCGGCCACTACGCACCGTGGTTGACCCCATCACCGGCCAATACATTGAAGCCGCCAACCAGGCAATGGCTGAACAATTTGCCAAAGGATTGACTGTCTTTGGGATGGGTGAGTTATTGTAAGTGGAACAGATTTAACAGAAACGGCAGTGGCGTGGGCTACTGCCGTTTTTTATTTTGCAGCTGTTGGATCAGTTAAACGTACCTCGATATTCTGATGGCGTAAGATCGAAATTGCCAAACTAAATGAAAAATTGAACAATGATCACAACCAGTTTGATATGAAGATTTCAATTAAAAGGATAAGTTTGGTCGTTCAAAATAAAGTATAGCAGAACGCACACTAACCTAAAATAACACTTTCCTGCCAGTGGAAGATAAACAAGTAAAACGAAGTGTAATGATGAAAAATAAGTACGAGCAAATTTCAGGGGAAATACAAGATCACATCATTACCCGCCGCTTTAAAAACGGACAAAAACTGTATTCAATCCGGGAACTTAGCAGGAAATACGCCGTAAGTATTGCCACCATTCAGAATGCATATGAAGATTTGATTATCAAAGGATATGTCAAAAGCATTCCAAAATCCGGCAATTATGTTAACTATAATCCTGAAAATCAGAAAGATAATGCTGATACATTCAGTAATATACATGTTGTGAGGGACGAATATTTTGCAAGTAACCTAGCTGCCATCACCCCATACGCACCCAAACGCACAGACGTATCCGAATTTAACGTTGCCGCTCCAACTGATTTGATCATTTCTCAAAAGCTGATTTTACGGACCATGCAGCAGGTGATCCGGGAAAAAGGAGCTAGTTTGTTGAGATATTATCCTTCTAACGGCTCATTGGAATTACGCAGCCATATTGCCAGCCGTGCTGCCAACCATAATACGATATTGAATCCCCATGAATTAATTATCACAGACGGAGCATTACAAGCCTTATACATTGCCCTGGCATCTGTAACATCTCCGGGAGATTTAGTCGCAGTTGAAAGTCCCTGTGTATTCTCAGTTCTTCAGTTAATCCGGACACTTAATCTACGCATCATTGAAATCCCTGTCGATCCTTTGAACGGACTGGATATTTCATTTCTAAAAAAAGCGTGTGATACCAACAAAATCAAGGCAACCATTGTTACACCCAATTTTCATAACCCAACGGGCCTTTCCCTGACTGATCATCAAAAACAGGAATTACTGGCCCTGGCTGTCTCACAAGAGATGGCTCTCATTGAAAGCGATGTTTATGGTGATTTAAACTTTGAGGGTGCAAGACCTGGCACAATCAAATCACTGGACCAATCCGGACTGGTCCTGACCTATTCTTCTTTTTCCAAAACGTTGGCTGGTGGAATACGATTAGGCTGGCTTAGTGCAGGAAAATTCACTGATAAAGCAGAGCAAATAAAATTTTCTTTGGGAAGTACAGTTTCTCCGGTTTATCAGGAGACCGTAAACAAATTGCTTGCGACAACCAGTTATGAGCGCCATCTCCGGGCATTTCGCAGCAAATTATCCAAACAGTGTGATTATTCATTAAAACTTCTTTTACAGCATTTTCCCCCAGGAACCCTGTTTACCAGGCCGCGCGGCGGGTACGCTATTTGGGTCGAACTGGATGAAAAGATCGACATGGATTTGTTTTATAATTATTGCGAACACAACGGAATCCGGTTTACGCCTGGTGACAGCTTCTCTTATGATAAGGTTTACAAGCACTGTTTTCGCCTTATTTTCGCTGACCTGTATTCAAAGCAAAAGCAACAGGCACTGATTCAGGCCGGGAAGTATCTTCGGCAACAAAGTCATGCGCTTTCTTGATTCCCTCAGAAATCTGTACTGTAAGGTTTGAATAGAAAGTGTATGATCAAAAGCTTCCTGGTGAAATAGATTTGCATCAACAATTACTATTTTACCATGGACATTAAAATAAAATTAATCGTAGCCAGCGACGCCGCAGTACAGCTATTGCAAGACCTTGCCTACACCAGGTTAAAAGAAAAATTTACCACAATTCTGCCTGAAAAACAACTTAGTGAATACCTGGAATTCAGATATAACACCCGTTTTTTAACAACGCTGTTAAATGACTTTTCCAATAAATGTTTACTGGCTTTTGTGGATGAGAAACCAGCGGGATATACAATTTTTTCTGCAACATCTCAAAACCCTCCGATCTTAACTTCAAAAATGGCAACCCACCTCATTAATCTTGAAGTATTGGAGGCATTCAAAGAATCCAATGCAAAACAGGCACTGCTGGACAGATTTCTGGACCAGTGTCAGAAGGACCAGGCTGTTTGGATCCAGGAAATTCCGGAAGACGATGTGATTAATTTCTATACCAGGAATGGTTTCAAAAAAAGTGAAGAAGTAGCTAATATGAATAGCCTGCCAATACCTTCGATTTACCTTATTAATGAAAATAATTTAGGATAAATCTAACAAAGAAATTTCCCAGCGGCTAAATGGATGAATCGTTTTTTACTATGGAAATTCTAAAATAGTCGCGCAAACGAATTTGAAGTTTACATCAGAACTAAAACGAAAAAAAAGCTAAGAGTCCAGAGTACGATTTTAACCATCGTGGCCATTACAGGAACCCTGTGCATTTCTTCCTGAAAGATGCAACCAAAATACTCATAAAAGCGTCATGTAAGAAAACTGTATTTATGCCGCAAAACTCTACCTCTTCACTACGTAATAAAATCTTAAAGATTGCGATCGCCGTACTGGCAACACTCATAGGACTGTATCCCCTTTTCTATTTTTTCCAGGATAACTTTGCACTATTAGGCAATAAAAACAGTACATTATTGGCAAGCGTGCTGTGGAACTCGGCTTTCTATACGCACATTACTGCCGGCGGGCTGGCCCTGCTGATCGGCTGGGTTCAGTTTAATCAGAGGATCAGAATAGCTACTCCTGCCATACACCGCAACCTTGGAAAGCTGTATCTGTTACTTGCGCTTTGCAGTTCGGTTTCCGGGGCGTATCTGGCGTTTCATGCCGAAGGCGGCATGATCGCTGCTACGGGATTTCTTTGCCTTGCCATTGTCTGGTTTACCAGCACGCTAATAGGATACACCAGTATTGTAAAGGGGCGGGTTACCCAGCACCGGCAATTCATGATTTACAGCTACGCTGCATGTTTTGCTGCCGTAACACTGCGAATCTGGCTGCCCTTACTGATTTTTATTTACGGCGATTTTATCAAAGCTTATGTTGTTGTGGCATGGCTGTGCTGGGTACCGAATATTTTGGCTGCGTATATATTAACCCGGAATATGAATAAATCTGCGAACCAGTTTGTATGAGAAAATTTCGGACACGGACATTTTCTATAAATACTACAACGTTATAGTGGCTGTTCTGATAACCTAGTCTGTGAATTGTCATAACGCAAAAGGCCTTTCCAGCTACCCGTGAGCGGATAACGCTGTCCGGTAGTTTGGTTTTGTAAAACAGCGCTGAAAGAACAGGTCATATAATAGGCCTGAATACTGTAACTGACAACAATCCTGGATCGTGGGGGAACATTGACCGTTATGGCTTCGGTACTGCGCGATGCTAGATGATAAGGCTTTTGGTTAGCCTGCTGGTTTAACGGGAATTTTTCAGGAAACAGATCAAAGTAGTTACCTGAATTCCAGTTTTGAGGAACACTGACAGACAAGTCATCCAGTTTTACATCTTTGGGTAAAGCATCCAAGTTGGTTAGCTGAAAACGTGATGTTTTGCTTAATTTATTAAGATCTCCCGTAAACTTCTGGACATTTAAAACATTGCCGGGGTTGTAAAAAATGGTGTCTTTTATCACGACATTTGCTGTGTCAATTTTATCGTTCGTATCCATAAAATAGCGAACATCCTGAATAACATATTCGGCTGAGGACACTTCTTCCGGTTCCACCTTAACAGACTTGGAGCAGGAAGAAAAAAGTATTGAGACCAGTAAACCTATAATTAGTATTCTGTTGCAGAAATTGTTAACGTATTTATTTATCATGTTCATGTGTATTAAAGGTTTAGTAATTATTCAGTGACATGTAAAAGTAGACAACTTACTTAATAATACTATGCTGTACTGTTTGTTTTAGGATTGTACATATAAATGCTAAAAGCTGCAACAAAGTCAAGCAACCAGGTGATTAGTTATTTTTTACGGTTTGCTGCTTTATTAAATCCATTGTAAACTTTAAAACGTCCCGATACTCTACCTGCTGGAGCCTATTTTATCCTCGGTAAGATCTTTCAGGCCTCAGAAAAACATAATTAAAAAACAGCAGGAAATATCTGCCTGCAAAACCGGTTGAGTTTTTTTGAACCATCCGCTACCCCATACCGGGCTCCCACTTACCGGTTAATAAATATTTCCAGGTTTTACATCACTTTAATGCGAACTAATTTGCTACTTAGGGTTACAATCTAACCTTCCCTATAGATGACAACGTTATTGAAAACTGCAATTTTGCTTCTTGGTAGAGATTCTTTTTTAAAATTTCTGGGTAAACGTTAGCTTTTTCTTTGTTGGGATTGGTGGTTGGTGGAGGATATGGGTTGATGGGTTTTGCTCTGTTGGGTGGGATATGGGACTCATTGCTTTTTTGTGAATTACCAATGTATTTATTTATATCTCTCCCTCTAATTGTTCAAATAAATACGAGAAGTACGACAAATCTTTCGCATGTTAGATAGTTATGCCTCATGCTAAAGGACTGACAACAAATGAGTAAAGTAAAAATCAAATTAATCATACTCGGACAACTTCCGGTTGACTTGGACAAAATAAAATTGACCCAATGGAATTCAGATATTTTTGAATTGGTTGGACAAATTGACAATTATACAATCACAAACAATGCTGACGGACCAAGTTGGGAATTTACTGATGACAATATAGAAACTCAACTTCCTGACACTTTTGAAGGCGATTTTTTAATCGCAATGACACATGTTCCATTGGAAGACAATTATTATGCTAGATGATTTACGAACAGCAGAATTTGTATGACATTCTATGAAATGGCTGACATTCTAAACCTTAGCAATATTCCAATAGAAAACCTTGTTTATAGACTATTGTATTCATACTTTTTAATTTACAAACGACACGGAAACAGAATTCCTTCAAGAGACGAAATAACGACCTTTACCCATGACGAAACAAGGGGTTGTTTATTCGATATGAATGGCATAAAGAGCGACATTGTTTACTCTACAAACAAACCAATAATTTGCGACTCCTGTGTTCAACGACTAACAACAGAAAGAGTTCCAATCAATACCATTAACAAAATAAAGGAAGAAGTAAAGAAAATTAAAAAAGGCATGTATTATAGACTTGCCGACTTAATAAAAAAATATCCAATTTGGACGCTTGTTTTATCAACTATTTCGGCACTTCTAATAGGAACAATTGGGTCGTTATTTGCGACAATTATTTGGGAAAAATTATTAAAATAAACATGACGGCAGAAGAAGTACGAAGGCATAACTGGCGTTTGAAAAAAGCAGGTTCAGTGCTTTAATGAAACTTTTTGCTTCGTATCAAGCTAAGTTCTAAGAGAAAGTTTTGTACCTCAAAATCAGCTTCTTAGAAATGTTTCACAAATTTGCGAGTAATATCGTAACATAGCCTAGAAATTTGAACTATTAAACCAAAAGAGTGTGACAACAAACATTTATAATGACATTAAAGTTTATCAAATAAATTTAGACTTTTTTGAGTTTAAGGATTTAAATAAAGATTTTAATGCGATCATCAATCACACAATTAGCTATCACAAAATAAATTTTAAGTCTGAGTTTGAATTGTCTTATTCAGAAGAGGAATTTCTGCGGGATAACTGTAATTATAGACTATATACTTTCACTGAAAAAGAAAAAGAGTCTATTTGGAAGAATTTTTTTCCATCTGAACTTGTAAAAGATAGAGATTTCACTATAAAAAGTACATCATTTGTTCTTTATATACAAGTTTCTGAAAAATTATTTTGCGTAATAGGTGGAAAAGGAATTTCAGTAATTAAGAGATTTATCAATAACTCCTTTGGGCTTGATTTCTATGAAAAAGTAGCTGACCCAGTAAATGATATAGTCTTTTCTCAAATTTCACGGGGAGTTTCAGGCAATTTGACTTCTGAACAAATAACCTATCGAAATGATCAAAAACTTCAAGATATATTAGCAATTGGAAGAGTTCCTAAAAAGATAAACCTGCAACTTAGAAAGGAATTAAAAGATACATTATTTGATTTTATTGACTTTGCAGACGCTGAAAATATATATCTAGAAATAGGATCTTCCTTGTGTATAAAGTGGAAAATAAATTTTTCTCAACTTCATGAATTAATCATTAAAATAAATGATGTATTAAACATATCAGGTCATAAATCTTTAAGTCGATTTGAAAGAATATTAGATGAAAAGTTTATTAATTCAAATATATTACCATCATTAATGGAGCAATTGAGAGACGATATGGTTCGACTATCAACTCCCAGTACTAATCATAAAATGTTGCTTGACAATGATTTTGTTCATCCGAGTAAATTAAACCTATTTTATGAATGTGATGATTATAGAGCATATTTAAAAGGATCGCAAAATCATTTTTTTGAAACAAAGGATAGAAAAATTATATACCAATCTATTCTAAAGCACATTTATACAATTATAGATCCGACAGATTCTTTTGAATTTAGGAAGGTTATTCTAGGGGTAAGAGTACGCGGATTTGTTGGAGAAGAAAAAAAAACAGAGGCGATGTTTGTAAATCATCTAACCTGCGAATTGAGCACATTATCCCAACCATATTTTCAGATAGATAATATTTGGTATAAAGTTAAAGGCGATTTTATAGATTCAATAAACGACCAATGTTCCCAATTAATAAAAAGAAATATTCTAAATCCTAGCCCATTGGACATTCCTTGGGACAGTCAAAAAATGTCAGAAGGCGAGTATAATATGCTTTATAATGCTCGACCTGAATATTTGGTATTAGATAAAATGCTAGGGCAAAATATTGAATTATGTGATATACTTTATGAGACTAGTGAAACATTATATGTGATTCACGTAAAAGATGGATTTGACGCAAAAATAAGAGATTTGACTAATCAAATATCTATTTCAGCAAGTCGGCTTTGGAATGATTTAAAAACGGATAAAGCCTTCCTAAAATTAGTATTTAACAGTTATTCGGTAAGTTCAAATAATTCAAGAAATTTAAAATGGACTGAATTTGAACAAAAATTTAAGTCAAAAGTAATAGTCTACGTATTGGCAATTAGTTCTAATCTGCGAGATAAAACGATTCTTAACAATCTAAACGAACACAAATCAAATATTGCTAAATTTTCAGTTATTCAAAGCTTTAGAGAGCAGACATCAAATTATGAAATAAAGGTAATTGAAATAAATAAATGTTACTCCCAACCTAATAGTACAACGTTCACAACTTGAGATGACGATGTTTCTCAATCCTATTTCACAACCGTGGCCTGTGTCTTAACAGGGACATTGCCAAACACTACAAAAGACAACCGTAATAAACTAAAAACACGCACCATCGTATAACAACTATGGCAGAGGGAAAATTAAGCCTTCCGGGAACCATGGGTATAACAGTGCCTTGGCTAAACCAATTTAAATCAATCAGAAAACACTGACCTGTTTAAACCCGGAAGTAATGTAGGGGCATTTTTGTAATAAACCTTTTTAAGTATCTGGTCGCTTAGCCCATACCATACATGTTCCAGTGTGCGTGGTATTTTTTGTGGTAAGACAAATACTCGTCATCGATTTCCAGCACACTAAAATAGGTGTGATACTCCGAAGGAACCCAGGAGTCTTTGCCAAAAAGAATCCTGTCCTGATATTTCTTAAAAAAAACGACGGGCCGTAGCGGGTTGTCTGCCTATTTCCGCTATGACCGCTCCAAATTCGGTGTACATATTTGGAAGCTCATCTTCGAGCAAATCCGGCAGATGACTGATTTTTAGGGACACTTAGAGCAGACACCTAAGCGACTTAGCCAAGATATCTGCACTTGGCCTGAAATGTCCGATATTTGGCTCATTAAGATGCCGGGCATCTTCTACTTTTACAATCTGAATCAGTTATCCATGTCGCAAACTCAGCAAGTTATTTTTGTTGTACCTCCCTATGTACATGTCCTGGATCTGACCGGGCCGGTTCAGGTTTTTTACGAAGCCGCTGAGTACGGTGCTCCGTATCAACTACGGTATTGCTCTTTTCAGGATGAGGTAACCAGCTCAGCAGGACTACCAATGGGTAAGGTTCAGCACTTTACGGAGCTGCTACCTCAACATGGCGATTTGATTTTTGTCCCGGGAATGGACATGCACTATATCCGGTCAGAAGAATTTAGAGCGGAGCACGATTTCTTTGACTGGCTTCGTGCGCAGCACCATAAGGGAGTCATCATTTGCTCTGTCTGTACCGGCGCTTTTATTGTGGCCCAGACTGGCCTTTTGAATGGCCGGAAATGTACTACGCACTGGAAGCGCGTTGACGAACTCCAAACAACCTATCCACAAATCGTGACCCAGCATGACCGGTTATTCGTAAACGATGGCGGGATTTATACCAGTGCCGGCATAACGGCAGGTATAGACATGGCACTGGCCATTCTGGAAGAGCAGCAAGGCCCGCTGTTTGCCTCGAAGATAGCCCGCGAGTTAGTTGTTTACTTACGCCGCGGTCCCCACCATTCGCAGAAAAGCGTTTACCTTGATTACCGGAATCACTTGAATGCAGCCGTTCACCAAGTGCAGGACTGGCTGATTGCAAATCTAAAAACCAGGTTTACGTTGGACGCGCTCGCCGAAATCGCCGGTATGAGTACACGCAACATGACCCGAACATTTCGGAAAGAGACCGGGATTTCCATTCATGACTATACCACGCTACTGCGTCTGGAGCTGGCCAGTACCTTAAGGCATAATCCTGACATGACCATGGAAGCCATTGCACAGAAGTGTGGTTTTCAGGATGCCCGCCAGCTACGCCGGATCTGGCAGAAAGACAAACTTAAAAACAACACAGGATCTTTTATTTCACCATAATTCTATTAGCCCATGAACATCATTCTTCATTACCAATTTTTCTTATTCGCTGCTTGCTGGCTCGCTGCCGCTTGCAGCCCACTTTTAGCAAAAAACTTATCCATGAGAGAAATACCCGCAGCATATTACTGCAAACCCTGCTACAGTGGTTGTGATCTGAAACGACACGAAACACCCGGCAATTGTCAGCATTGTGGAATGCCTCTTGTCGAAGACACTCCTGCCCTTTCAGATTCACTTGCGCGAACCGAGAAGCAGGCTAAAAAGCGAAATGTGGCTATATTCATTCACAATGGCGTTGAAATTCTGGATTTTGCAGGCCCTAGTGAAGTCTTCGCTTCCACAGACGGATTCAATGTCTATACCGTTTCGCTTTCCAAAGAACCCATCATCAGTCAGGGATTCATTAAAATAACGCCAAATTATAGCCTGACGGATTGCCCCAAGCCTGATATTGTGGTTTTACCCGGAGGTGAGACCGGTCCGTTCATTGAGAATAAACCGCTGATAGAATGGATAAAAAACGCTGCTACCCATGCGGAAGTCATGCTGTCGGTTTGTACAGGTGCCGGGCTGCTTGCCAAAGCGGGACTACTGGATGGTAAGCAGGCGACTACTTTTCATTCCTATATCGAGAAGCTGCAACGGGCAACGCCAAAAGCACAGATTCTGAGCGATACACGCTTTGTAGATAATGGACAAATCATTACGACTGCCGGTGTTTCCGCAGGAATTGACGGTGCCCTGCATGTAGTTGCGAAGCTAAAAGGACAGGCCATAGCCACCCAGACAGCTCGCTATATGGAGTATGATAAGTGGAAGCCAGAGGAAGGACTGATTGTGAAGCAACCGGATAAGGGCGCGGTAGAGAATAAATAGACATTACTAACCATTTCCTTCAACCATGTTCTGCTCTCAACAGAACACGGTTGAAGTTTAAGTTCTTGCGCTTTTTTCTCTCTGAAGGAGCAGTCGGATATTATTGTTTCTTATCCTCGCGCACGAAATTATAATCAACACTTTTACCATCACCTGAAATCACCGCTTTTGCACGGTTGCCGCTATGGCTATATGTTATTTTTTTGGGAAAGTCATGTTTTGGATTCTCACAGGTAAAGCCATGATTATTTATTTCAGTTAGCTTGAAATAGACGGGCTCTGTCTCACCACTTACCGTTACTACATAAAAAATCTCATTTTTTTTCACAGTCAATTCCAGGTTCTCGGTAAAAATCACCTCTTTTCCTTTAAGGGTAACTCCTTTGCCGCTCAGCTTTAAATCGGAAACTTTATTCCAGGTCTCGTAACCGGATTGTCCTGCACCTGAATTCGTCCGGATCCATTTTCCGGTCAGCCATTCCAGTTTTTTGAATTTTTGCTTGTTACTTTCCTGTGCATGGCTGACATGCATCAAGAGCAGCAGGGAGATAATAAGGCGTAGTTTTTGAGTGCTCATGTCGTTTTTTTAGCAAAAATAGACGCATTCCCTCTTCTTGTATTGTATAAATCCGACAAGGTGTGCTATTTGTTCAGAAAAAAATTAGCCATGTTTTTCTGCCCGAAAAAGTAGGCTGAAGGGTCTTCACCAGTAAAAGCCTTGAAATTATGGATGAAATGCGATTGATCATAATACCCAGACTGGTAAACGATTTCCGCCCAACTGTTTTCTTTCGATTTAATCAATTGAAAAATGTAATTAAACCGGATAATCCGCGCGTAGTACTTTGGAGTTAAGCCTATGTATTTTTTAAACAGGCGTTCCAGCTGGCGTTCGCCAACACCAGCTGCTGATGCCATTTCTGTTACAGTAACCAGTCCGTTAGAACTAAATATCAGATTCAATGGTCCTTCTAAGGGATTTTCCGGCGCACCCTGAATAAGCTTGGCAAAATATTCGTCCAGGATTCTCTTTACAAATTGCTCTTCCCTGTTATACCCAAGCCTGACACATTCGTCTATTTTTTCCTTCAGTTCTTTAAATCCCGGATTGGGCAGCGAGTCAAGATCTATAATTTTATCCAGATACTGATCCATATTGAAACCAAATAACTGGGTTAATGCTGCGGGTTTCAGTTTAATCGCGATGGAACCGGTACTACCGGTATTCTCAAGATAAAAGAACGTTTTGAGTTGCCCCGCCAGTAAATTGGGAGATTGCAGTGTCCAATTTCCGCTAATTTTAGATTTGTAAACGTCTCCGTAATTGAAGATTATTTCCGTAAAGCCATCCGGAATGATCTTCTCAACCAAGGGCTCCGAGTCCTCGCTGTACATCATCCAGTAACACTCAATAAATCCTTCCAGATTGGGATGTGGGTTAATTCTGGTAAATTCCATTTCACTGATTTTGAAATAGTAAGATAGATAATTAAATGATGCTTTAGCCAAATTTGCTAATTTAGCCCTTCTGACAGGACGACATCTTGCTCAGTACTTATGACAATAAAGAAATGATTAACCTTTTAGCAATGATAAAATATATTTTCATACTTTTTTTAACACTCCCTGCGATCAGCAGCATTGAATGTAATGCACAAATTGCTTCGTCGAACCAAGGTGTATCCGATAAATCCGGAATCATCACCGGTGCCGATCAGACTGAAAGATACTTATCCTATCTGAAAGGAAAACGAATTGGGCTGGTCGCTAATCAAAGCTCGCTGATAGGTTCCAAAAGCAGTGTAGATAGCTTAGTAAGCCTTGGAATTAATATCATAAAAGTATTTGGACCTGAACATGGGTTTAGAGGCAATGCCAGTAACGGGGCTGTGGTAAGTAATGAGACAGATGCTAAAACCGGTATTCCCATCATTTCTTTATATGGCAAAAACCAGAAACCAACAAAAGAGCAGCTGGCCGATATTGACCTGATGGTCTTTGATATTCAGGATGTGGGCTGCCGCTATTATACCAATATCAATACGCTAGAATATGTGATGGAAGCCTGTGCAGAAAACGGCAAAGAACTGCTCATTCTTGACAGGCCGAATCCTAATGCTTACGTCGTAGACGGGCCGGTAATGACGGATGACAGATTTAAATCAGCGATTGGCATACATTATACGCCTATGACCCATGGCATGACGATCGGTGAATTTGCACGATACCTGAACGGCGAAGGGTACCTGAAAAATCCTTGTAAAATAAAGATTATCAAAGTGGCAAACTATAAACATGACATGCCTTATGTACTACCCATAAACCCTTCACCAAACTTAAATACGCAGCAGGCCGTGATGCTTTTCCCAAGCTTATGTATGTTTGAAGGCACGGCGATCAATGAAGGCCGCGGGACTTATATGCCCTTTACCATACTGGGAGCACCCGCATTGAAAGGAAAATATCCATTCTCATACAAACCGGTAAGCATTCCCGGAATGAGTGAACGACCCAATCACAAAGATTCTGTTTGTTATGGTCTGGATCTTCGCGCTTATGATATTGATAAGCTTCGCAACAGCCGACAGATTAATCTGTCCTGGCTAATTGAATTATACAATGCCTATCCGGATAAGGCTAATTTCTTCACGCCCGGAAGAGCAAACCAGGATATATCAGCGTTTGATCTGCGCATCGGGACCGATCAGTTAAGAAAACAGATCATCGCAGGTGTGTCGGAAGCGGACATCCGAAAAAGCTGGGAACCTGAATTGCAGAAGTTTAAGGCAATACGGATGAAGTATTTGCTGTATCCGTGAGCAGTGAGCTGGTTATTCTCAATAATTCAAATAATATGTCTCCAATTCAGTCAACGCTTCCATGAAAGAACTCCTGATTTTAGCAATCATTTTCCTAACATTGCTGAATACCGTATTTGCCCAAAATGAAGGTAATCAATATGCAAAATCGGAGAAAGAAATTAACGCCGTTTACCAGAAAATCCTTCGGGAATACAGCGCTGACAAGGAGTTTATCAAGAATTTAAAGACGTCTCAGCGACTATGGATTCAATTTCGGGACGCAGAGATAAAAGCCAGGTACCCCAATCAAACCCCTGGTTACTATGGAAGTGTTTATGCTTCATGTGTTTCCGGTTTAAAGACACAGCTTACCAATGAAAGAATCAAAACCTTGAAGATATGGCTAACAGGTATCGAAGAAGGCGATGTTTGCTCCGGATCCGTTAGGATAAAGAAATGATCATGAACCGATCTCCTAATTTATTTCGACCGTGTTATGAATATTGAGAAGTTATTGACCTGGATCACACCTCTTATGCTGGGAGCATTACTTGGCCTGTATGAAATTCTGCATGGATTGTTTTACGTGCTCTATGGAACACCGGACCAAAAAAGAGACTATCCGCTCGAAATTGTTCTCGGGCTGCCAATTATGGCTTTATGCCTGGGAGGCCACTGGCTGATTCGACGGATCTCACATTCGAATACGCGCACCATCTGGATCACTGAATCCTTGCTGGTTTGCTTCATCATATACGGATTTTATCGTTCGTAAGTATTAGAAATCAAATCTGGAAATTCATTCATTCACCGCATTAACAACAATGTCGACTACTTTATCATTTCCTGTGTGTACGGAGATGGCGACAAGCATCTGAAAACGCTTCCAAAACATTAATTGTGCAGGAGAGATACTTTAAGGTCGGCTGACATACCGATGAGTAGTGCCTGGCGCTGTAATCGAAAGTATGGGTGTTGCGGTAGTTAAAGTCCTTGCCGGAAAGCTGCCGGTGACAGGCCGGTTTTTTGTTTAAAAAGCTTATTGAACGATTGCGGATGTTCAAAACCTAATTGATAAGCCACCTGCGCGGTTGCTGTTGAATGGTTGGTCAGCAACTCTTTTGCCTTTTCCACAAGCCGAAGGTGAATGTGCTCCTGGGTAGTTTTGCCCGTCAAAGATCTGAGCATGTCCGATAAATAGCGCTGCGAAACTTTTAAATGTGCTGCTATTTCCCGGGTCGTCGGTAATCCGCTGATGAGCGCTTGCTGATTTGCAAAACGATCTTTCAGATACAGATTCATCTGATCAATCAAATCGTGATGCACTACATTACGGGTAAGGAATTGACGGTTGTAAAAACGGTTGCAATGATTCAGCAGCAACTCGATCTGCGACACCAGCACATCCTGACTAAAACGATCAATATTATTTTCAAGCTCAGTCCGAATGGATTCGAACAACGCTGAAATTATTTCTTTTTCCTTTTCCGAAAGAAACAACGCCTCTGAAACGGAATACGAAAAAAACCCATACTGGTGAATGCGCTTGCCCAGAGTATACCGAAACAATAGATCCGGATGAAAATACAGGGCATAACCTTCGTGCTCTTCCGGATCTGCCGATAATTCGACCAACTGGTTTGGCGCGACAAATGCGATGCCTCCTTCCTGAAAATCATAGGAGCCCGGCCCGTATTTTGCCTGCCCGTTAAACTTTGATTTAAATGCGATCTTATAAAAATGCAGCAGATACTGGCTTCCCGCATCGCTGACGTCTGGTTTGGTCTCGTCATAATGCACCAGGGCAACAAGCGGATGCAGCGGCTTCGGTAAATGAAGCCGCTGCATTAATGCTGAAATATTATCAAAAATGATTGGCTGCATGGCCTAATAGACTTACAATTTTTATAAAAATTAATGCGCAACGACTCAATCCTGCACCGTCGGACGGATGACAATATCGCCTATATCGACATTGTCTGGCTGCCCGATCGCATAAGCAACGGCGTAGGCAATGGCTTCTGCTGGGATTGCAATTTCGTCCGCTTTGTTCTGAATAACACTTCGCATGCTTTCATTTTTGATATTACTGATAAATTCCGTAGCCACAAAACCCGGTGAAATGCCCGTTACGCGCCAGCGTCCTGCGGATTCCTGCCGGAGTGCCTCGCTAATCGTCCGCACCGCATTTTTTGTAGCCGCATACACACCCATTGTTGGCACAATGCTAATGCCCGCCGTTGAAATAATATTAATCATGTGCCCTGAACCTTGCGACTTGAAAATAGGCAATGCTGCTGCAATGCCGTAGAGCACACCTTTTACATTGACATCAATCATCTGTTCCCAGCCTTCCACATCCAGCTCTTCCAAGCGTTGCAGCTGGCTGACACCCGCATTGTTAATCATCACATCCAGCTTTCCAAATGTAGTAACTGCCAGGTCTGCAAGCCGTTGTACATCCTTCCTGCGCATTACATCCATTTGCAGCCAGGCTACCTCACCACCCGCGTCTTCAATGCGTGTTGCCAAAGATTCCAGCCGATCAGCCCGCCGAGCACCCAGCACTACTTTTGCCCCACTGTCCGAAAGCAACTCCGCCATAGCCTCCCCCATGCCACTGCTTGCACCGGTAATGACGACTACTTTTCCTTCAATTCCGTTTTTCATTTTGTATCAAAATTTGGTTGATACAAAGCTCGACATCAGCCAGCAGCAAAGTGTAGCCATCCTGGTCGAATGTGTAGTCACCATCGTTGTGCTGGCGTCATCATTGCATCTTTTGAACACGGCAGAAAGATCTCAATCAGCTCATTCACTTTTGCAGATACGGGGCAGTCGTTTGCTCTGAAAGTTGTTATCGAGTCGGAAAAACGCCACTCTTTATGAAACATTGAACACAATCTTCGAAGTATCTAGGTGATTACCTTAAACAACTTACTGGCAGAACGACGCAACTATTTATACTGGAAGAATTATTTAAAAGCATGAAGGAAAGACTATCGACTTCACAGCTGTCAGTCGGCAAAATTGCCTATTCATTAGGTTTCGATTATCCGCAATCGTGTAAGCTGTTCAAAACAATGACCCGGCAAACGCCATTAGAATTCTGAGCGGGCAACAAAAAAGCACTGCGCTTTCACTTCAATTGGTTTTGCCGGAAATAGCTTCTCATCTACTTCGGTACCCTGCCCTGCTACACGACATCAGCTGCTGGCCGTTTTGTGAAAAACCTCTAACCTCTTCATATTCATCTCGCGGCCGTCTACTTTAAGCTGGACATTGATCAGAAAATTGACTACTGTCATCTTACCGTTGTAGATTTGTATAAATTCATTGCCGGGCACTGGTCTGACCGATTTCAAAAACAAATGTCTCAAAATAAGAATCCATAGTAGGATTCTATCAGGGAATTGGTCAAAATTGGCTGCGTTTTGTAATTTGCACTTTTAGCCATAACCATCAAATAAATGCTTCCTTCCTTTACTCAGTCATTTTCGGTCCCCCAACAGCCTAAAAGCAAAATCGTTTTCATTGATTATCTCAAAGTGCTGCTGACTGCATTGGTAATTGTACACCATGCCCTGGTAACTTATGGCGCACCTGGCGGCTGGTATTATTTCGAGAAAACCGAGCTGACTGGCGCAGTCATTCCGATGACGATGGCCGTTAGTATTAACCAGTCCTTTTTTATGGGCTTTTTCTTTTTTCTTTCTGCACTCTTTATTCCCGGGTCCCTAAAACGTAAAGGGAGTGCGGTTTTCATCAAAGACCGGTTTTTCAGACTTGGAATTCCTTTGATTTATTATTCTTTAATCCAGGCAACAGTCATGAATTTTCTCATTTACCGCTATGCAGAAAAACATGACATTACCTTTTTACAATTCCTGTCAGGCTATGATGGCTGGATTAATGTAGGTGTGCTATGGTTTGTGCTCGCTCTGCTCCTATTCTCGCTGTGTTACGTCGTTTGGACCAAAACCACTAAGCAGGATCGTAATAATTGGCCATTGCCATCCGTCACACGAATTCTGCTTTTCGCTGCTGTACTTGGATTCGTTACTTTTTTGACCAGAACTATTTTTGCGGTAGGTTGGGTTTTAGAACCGCTGGGTTTTCAGTTAGGGCATTTTCCGCAATACATCGCCATGTTTATTTTTGGATTAATTGCCGCAGAGAACCAATGGATCCAGCAGATTGATCAGCAACATTACAGCAAGCTCAATATTTTCATTCTTTGTATGATCGTCATCGGCTTTCCGGTTATTTTTTCTCTCAAAATTGTATTTGGACAACCGTTAGAATGGTTTGTTGGTGGGTGGCATGTGGCCGCACTGCTGTATGCATTCTGGGAACAAATGATTGGCATTTCAATTATGGCTGCACTGCTAGCCTTTGGAAAAAACAGGTTAAATACGCATTCCAATTTCATGAATAAAATGTCACGCTGTGCCTTTGCCGTATATATTCTGCATCCGTTTGTACTGATTGTGCTATCGCTTCTGCTAAAAGACTGGGGAGTAGATCCGGCTGTTAAATTCTTAATCGTGGCACCGCTTGGCGTAATAGCCAGCTTCTTACTAGGTTATCTTGTCGTGAAGATTCCGGGTATTAATCAGATCGTTTAAAAAGATTTTACGATTCGGAAGGAATTGTATTACCACTTACCTTAACCAGATAGGGCGACATGGAAGTGAGCAACTTACCAGATTTTTCACACAACTTTTCTAATTTAGAATCCATAAGGCTAAATCCACCAGTTGTTAATTAAAACTCTTACATCGATGACAGAAAAAGAAATTTTAATCAGCCAGACTGCAAATGTTTATGATTGGACAAACAAGCTTATTGAGCCGATTCCGCTTGAAAAATGGGAAATCATTCCGGATACGGTTGAATCCAGCATTAGTTGGCAGGTTGGGCATTTGATCGTCAGTCATTACTTCCATTCCATTATGGTAATCAGGGGACATCAGATGGATATTCTGCAAAAACTTCCAATCAAGGATTATAGTGAACTATTTACTGTGTCAGCACCGATCCTTTCCGTAGGAAAAACAGACTCATTGAAATTATTGCAGCATCTGAAAATTATGCAGCAAAAGTCTATTGACGTTCTCACAGGGCTATCTGATTCTGAACTCCACAGCTCCTTGGAACCCACGCCCACACCCCATCCTATCGCAACAACAAAATTTGAAGCAATTGATTGGAATATAAAACATACCATGTATCACTGCGGACAAATTGGTATTCTGAGACGAATTGTTGACCAGCGTTATGATTTTGGTTTAAAGCTATCAAAATAAAAAAAATACATCCAGCTCTACCTAGCCGGCCCTAGCTGAGCAATTCTTTTAGTTGCTGCCGACAAAAAAATTATCATAGAGAAGGTTGATAAAAGTCATGATTTCTTTTCATAACACTAATTAAGTTTACACCATCATCCGCGGCATTATCAGATAGCACTTAGTAATTGCCCATAGTTTTTTTATTGATATACAAGCCATTAATAAAATGAAAGAACAAAATCCGTTCGAGGTTTTTCAAAAAGAATCGCCGGAAGTCTTTGCAGGTTTCAACGGCCTGGTCGAGTCACTCATGAATACCAAAGCGCTTGATCCAAAAACCAAACAATTAATTTACCTGGGTATTAAGGCAGCTCAGGGAGATCAGACAGCCGTCATGTTTCACGTTCCGATGGCAAAAAAACTGGGAGCCGGCAGGGATGAAATAAAAGAAACGATTTTGCTTACATTGACTGTTTGTGGATTAAAAGGTGTAAATACTTGTCTGATGCAGGCATTAGATATCTACGATCATAGCTAAAAACGCTTTAAGCATACTTTCGCTCAAAAAACAGGTAAGCATCCATTTTTATCGTATTGAAAAATTTATAAAAAAGATGTCCTCCTGGCTGGAATAGCACCAATTCTTGATTTTAATCAAGTTAATAAATCAGCGCTATCTTCTACTTTTGCTGCCTGATCAATTTAAACAAGATTCACGTATGGAACATACAGCCAAATCCATCCGGCCATTCCTGGGTGCCGAAAATTTTGAATTATCCAGGCGTTTTTATCAGGATTGGGGATTTCAGGAAATTGTGCTTTCACCGGAGCTTTCCGTATTTAAGCTTGGCCTGTTAGCTTTTTATCTCCAGCGTGCTTATGTAAAAGACTGGATTGACAATACCATGATCTTTTTAGAAGTACAAAATGTGGACCGTTACCACCGGGAATTATCAGCGAAAGAACTGGTCAGTAAATATGACGGGGTAAAATTATCTGCGGTCCGGATCGAAGAATGGGGAAAAGAATGTTTTTTACATGATCCGTCCGGAATTCTCTGGCACATTGGTGAATTTCACACAAAGTGAATTGAAACATCTTTCAGGTTCCAGACAAATCGCATATACTTACAAAAATTTAGTAAGTATATGCCACCAAATGTTAAAAACTGACCTTGATAAAACCGGTAGATTTTCTCAGTCTGAGTTCGAAAGACTGACAAAATATTTAGTGCCAAGACAATTAAGAAAAAATGAAATACTGCTTGATCAGGGCCAGGTCTGCCAGGCGGTTTATTTCATTTCGTTAGGTTCTGCTTACCAGTTCCGGTATGAAGATATCGATGAAAAAATAACGGACCTTCACCTTCCGAAAGAGTGGTGTCTGAATTATTCTAGTTTTATTTCCCAGGCCCCTTCTCAAAATATTATCAAAGCGAACTCGGAAACAACTGTGCTCGAGCTCAGTTTGACGGCTATACATGAACTGATCGCTCAATCACCTGTTTTTCTCCAGTTGGGAAAAATTCTGGAAGGAGCAACGACAAGAACCCATTACCTGGACAACTCCATGTCGCCTTTGGAAAGATACAACGATCTGATTAAAACCCGGCCGTTGGTTCTGCAGATGTTCCCGTTAAAACGCATTGCTTCGTATCTGAATATGACTCCCGAAACACTCAGCAGGGTCAGAAGTACTATCTGATTATTAACAACTTATGTCAAAGGAATTGTCGTACACCTCGTAGCTTCGGACGGGCGACCTGCTTTTTCTTCTTGCCCCACCAAATGTAAAAACCGGTGACAGGTAATGTAGAGCACGCCAACGCTGCAAAGAATGAGAGAATTTTACCAAACAAGCCCATATATGCGCCTGTATGCAGATCAAAATTGAGCTGATAGGCTTTATCACCATTATTCAGGTTTTGAAAGGAAGTACTGGAAAGCATTTTTCCCGAATACCGGTCGTACACGATCAGCTGGCGGTCGAACCGATTCCAGTCTTTCTTGTAGACCAATGTATTGATTGTCGACGTAGCTTTGGCAGGTAATAGTACCAGGTACGCGTAGGCATCCGGGTAACTCGCGGCAGTTGCTGTGAATGCCTTATCCAAGCCTGAAACAGCTTGCGGCTGCAATGTATCTGAAACCAAAAGAGCGGGCTTTTCTATTTTTTTGCCTCCATTCGCAACAAAACGTACAGAATCCTGCATCCAGTCAAATGCCCAGACGAGGCCTGTCAGCGAGGTTAGTAACAAGACAAAAAAAGCGTAGAGCCCAAGTATCTGGTGCAGGTCATAATTTAGCCTTTTCCATTTTGCGTTCCATTTAATAGTGAAATGATTCTTAATGCTTTTGAGTGTCCATTTCCTGGGAAACCAAAGAAAAAAACCGGAGAGCAACACAAGCACAAAGCTGAGCACTGAATATCCGACAGCGTAATGCCCTACTTTTTCTCCAAAAAGCATTCGCATGTGCAATGCAAGCACAAGCTGAAAAAACTCATTTTTTGAATCTTCCACATAGATTACCTTCCCCGAGTATGGATTAATGTATACCCGGTAATAATATTCAAAATAGTCCCAGTGGGTCAATCCATCAGGATTATTCTTTTGCAATCTGAACGTCACAGAACGGTCCGGGGAATTAGCTATCTCTACTCTGGTGATGATTTTGTCCTTCCCAAGTGTATGTTGGGCAATGCTCAACAGTTTAGTCAAAGGGAGTTTTTCCTTTTTTTCTGGCTTAACAAAAAGGCGCTCACGGTAAACGATGGGTTTAAGCTCGTCGACAAAGACATAAAGGCAACCGCTGACGGCGATCAAAAACACAAAAAGCCCGGACACAAGTCCGAGCCAAAGGTGTAAAAAGCTGATTACTTTTTTAAATTTCATAACTGCTAAAAGCGATACCCTACCGTTATGTTAAACCTGCGCCCGTTTCCTCTCCGGTAATCGATGGCTGTACCGTAAAATTGTGCAATAGACGGGTAATAAACCGTGTTAAGCAAATTTTCAATACCCAGATCAGCTTTCAGGTTTTCTGTAATTTTATATCCCAAAGACAAATTAAATGTATTATAGGAATCGATTGGCCCCTCCCCGATTGGATATATCCCTTTTTCATTGGGTGCAAACCTGTCCCTTTTACCTACGTACAACCAGTTCAGGTCTGCATTAAACCGGGCCTTGTTGTATCTGGCATAAGCCGCAATTTTTGCCGGCGTAATGCGGTTGGAATTCAGGTATTTGTCAGTTGGGCCATTAAAATTTCCGTCACCGTCCTTATCCCCTTTACCTTCCACAAAAGCATAATTACCTCCTAAAACAAAGCTATTGGTTACCTGATAGTCAACCTGGAACTCGTAGCCCCAAACCCGCTCCGGCAGCCTTTCGGCCACGTACTGACCATCCACCAGAAGTAAATTGGAACCCAGTTTCGATGTACTGTAATAATACGCAGCCGACACGCTCAATGGCCCTAATGCACTGCTGAAACCAGCTTCATAATTGTTTACAATGATCGGTTCTGTCTGCAGACCAGCCACTGTATTTTCGTTCGCAGCCCTTAATATTCTCCCCAGATCGAAAATAGAAAACGATTGTGAATAGCTCACGAATGGATTGAACCGCTTGAATTTTGAATATCGAAGTCCTGCATTAAATACAAACGCATTGTAATCCAGCTTTCCACCCGTCACGTCAATGCTTCCTGCACCGTCGGGACCGGTAGCCAAAGTTGCGTAATCGGCAATATCCATCTTGATATTTTCAGCACGTAGACCCGTTTTCAGGTTCAGATAATTAAACCACTGCGTGGTAAGCTGCGCATAGGGCGCCAGATTGTTCATATTGATGCGCGGCACCCAGACACGCCCATCGACCAGGTTTTGCTCGGTTTTATCGTTTAATATATCCACACCATACGTTACGTCTCCCGATAGCTTGGGCGATATCGTAAAAGGTGTATTCAGGTTGAGTCTGAAACCTTTCTTGGTTGAAATAATTGCCGATTGTCCGCTGCCAAAGAAAGACTCCGAATTAGAATAAACAGTCCAGAAATCCTGCAGATACACATTGGCAGACAAAGACGTCCGGCCAAAAATATTCTTGTTGGTATACTGGATATTGGCATTGTGATTGTAGCGGGTACCCTCGTCAATTCCTTTTCGAACTCCCCACACCCCGATTGCTGGAGACTGCCTGTAAATACCGGCTTTGGCAACATAAGCCGAATGCTGGTTGGAGCTGTAATAGTTATACATGGCTTCAATGCGCTGAGAACCATTGACATTATAACCCACCTTCGCAAAAGCATTGTATATTTTGGTTTCGCCTAGTCCGTAGTCAGGAGATATCACCAATCCTTTCGGATCGCGGTAAACGCCTGTTTTTTCGTACATCCCGCTTACCACATAATCGAACCTGGCTATACGTCCGTACAGCTGCTGTGAAGCACGGAAGCCCAGCGTGCTGTCTCCCCGGGTATTGCCTGTAAGACTTACTTGGCTGTATCCCCCGATTTTTTGGTCTGTTTTCGGTGTTTTCGTAATGTAATTAATCAGCCCGCCATCGGCACCGTTTCCATAAATTGCAGTGGCGCCTTTAATTACCTCCACCCGCTCCACCACCGACGGATCAATCGTACGGATATCCCGCCCTCCGGCCCTCAGCGGAGTTGATTGGGGTATTCCATCAATAAGTACCAGCAGGTTACGACCGCGTAATGTTTGTCCCGAATTTCCGGTTTGATTGGTAGAAGCTCCCAACCCTGGAACCGAAAACGCAAGAATGTTGGCGATATTAGGACTTATAGTCGATAGCGCAGCGATTTCTTTTGCATTTACGACTGTCACCGATGACGGTGTTTCAGCCAGAGACTCTACCCTGCGTCCTGCGGAAACAATGACTTCGTCAAGCTGGGAAGAACTTTCTTTTAGTTCAAAATCCAGGCTTTGTTCCGTATCTGCGCCGAGTGTAATGTTTTTATCCTGAATCGTATATCCGATGAAAGAAGCTCTGATTGAAACGTTTACTTTGGGCAAATTACCAAGCCGGTAACTTCCGTCACCGTTTGCAGTAGTCCCTATGTTAGTCCCTTTCACAATGATGGAAGCAAACGGAACAGGCCGCTTATTGTTGTCCATTACGATACCTGTAACAACTCCCGAAAGGGATTGGGCGTGAGCGAGGTTGAAGGAACAAATGGAGGCGACAAAAAATAGTATTGATTGTAATCTTGTTTTCATCAAGCGAATGTTAATTTCGCGCAAACATAAGACTATTTATACTAATTAAAAATAAAGGCGTTATTTTTCTCTCGATGACTGAGCTAAAACATGAATATTGACAAAACTACGGTTGCTTGGTAAGATTAAAAATATAGTCTTATGGCATTTTAAGTGTAGAATTTGATGTAACTATAAAGTAATATGGGTTAAATTAAAATAAAGGACAGAGGCGGCTGACCTTTTTTAATTTAACCCGATAATGGCGCTTATTCCACTTAAGTCCAGATTTAATAAGTGGCTGCTTACTTCTGTAATACTTATGATTTAATCAGTCCAATTTCACATATTTCCGCCAGTTATGTTGTTCTTTGAATCCTAAAACTTCACGGATTTTGAGATTTGAAAACAATGCTTCGTGTTCCTCCAGTTCACGGGTAATTGGCACACCAGGGAAAAACCATTCAGCCAATTCAATGCTTGGCATGATAGCACCATTGTGATCATTTCCGGCATTGAAAACCTGATAACCAAGGTCATCTTTTTTCAAACATAAATCTACAATCTGCCCCAGGTCACGCGCATCAATATAACAGAACGCATTTCTCCGACGCACTTCAGGATTTTTGAAATAATGCGGAAACAGTTCAGCGTATTCGTGAGGTTCGATCACATTTCCGATACGAAGTGCATAGATATCAAAGCCCGAGCGCCGCTGGAAGGCGCGAGCTGTTTTTTCATTCACAACCTTTGATAATCCATAGCTATCCATGGGATCAACATCATAATCTTCCTCCAAAGGCAGCACATGTGGGTTGGTTTCACCGTCTGAAAAACAAATACCGTAAGTGGTCTCTGACGAAGCAATTATAATCTTTTTAATTCCAAGCTTAACGGCCGCTTCAATCACATTGTATGTGCCTATGGTATTAACCCGAAAAGTTTCATTATCAGGTTTGATCAGAATCCTGGGCACAGCAGCAAAATGTACAACAGCATCAAATGGTTGTACCCCATTACCTGGTTCCAACTCATCTAACCCGGCATACGAACTCATGGCATTAAACATTTGCCCGGAATCGGTTATATCCGCTATCAGATTATTTACCCCTGGGTAGTCCAAAGGCACCATATCTACATTCATCACCTGGTGTCCCTGATCCAGCAGGTAAGGTATCACGTGCTTTCCTGCTTTCCCTGATCCCCCCGTAAATAATATTCGCTTTTTAGTCATGTATTCTCCTGTTTAATAATGATTTTATTTTTCCAGCAATGAAAGTATACGTGTTCGAACCCCTGTTATAAGGACTGTTCTGATCGATATGTGTGGCGCTGCTGGCTTTCAACAGTAAGTAAAAATAGAATTCAAATCAGAATTATATAGAAAGAGTTAAGCAAATAGAACCTACTTTGGTTGGTCTAATTACATATTCCAATTCATATAATTTTAATGCGGACCGGTCCCTTGAAATCTTTAACATCAATAGGTATTCCCTTTTGAGTTATTACTATGCTACCTTTGTTATGCAAATCAATTGCTACATCGAGTACATCTTTCATATGCTCACGCCAGTCTTTAGGAAATAGCATGCGTGCAATTTCAGAGGGGCAGGTACTTTTCTCAGCGCCACGATGAATGGCAGTAGAAAGGATGCTTGTTGTTATTTTCTCGTAATGCTGCATCCGTATGCTATAACAGGTTGTCGGAAATAATACATCAAAGATCCAGATTCGCTGCTAAACTAAATGCCGGAGTCTTACTACTTTTCTACTTTTTCCCATCTAGTTCAAGTTTATCTTCAAATAAATAGGTTTTTATTAAACGTAGTGCTTGTTATTTTTAAATAAATGATTTCATAAAAATTTACAGGTGGGACACTTATCCAGTACTCAAATTATATTGCGATTCTCAGACAAACGACCGTCTACTTGATGTAATGTTCTAAAATTAAAATGATAGTACTTGCTGAATAAGCTTAGATTTTATCTGTTTTAGTAAGTTCACTTATATGGTATATGTCTCCGATAAAAATTTACTATTTGTTCAATAATCATTGTTGGCTTATCATGGGGGATATTATGGGAGCTGCCTTTTGCTAAAACCAGTTTTCTATTTTTGTATCCTTTAACCAGGTTTCGTTGATCAGCTTTAAAACGTTCATTTTCTGCCTCATCTTCAAAGGGACCGTTTTCCGCCATAATATCGAGCATTGGAATAGTAGCTGATAAAGGAGTCTGTCTGACATAATCACTGGTAGTCTCCATTCTGGCAAGCAGATAATACAAACTCAGGTACTGAGCTTCATAATCCTTTCGGTTTATACCCTGAAAGGTTTTTCTGGCAAATTGCATATCCTGGTAGGATGGTATCCTGGGGTCAATAAGGATAACGCCTCTGACTTGATTGGGGTGCCGGGCTGCATAAATCCGGTTGTAGAAACTGCCTAAGGAATGTCCAACCAAAAGTAAATTATTATTTATATAACCTAACTTTTGCATAGCAAACTCCAGACTCTTGATTTCCTGTAGTATCGTATAGCCAAGTGTATCAAAGCTACTTTGACCAAAGCCTGCCCGGTCATATGTAATGACCGTTGCCTGCAGACTGTGATTCACTTTTGCCGCTACCGAGTCCCATTGTGACGCATCTTGTCCACCTCCGGACTCAAAAAGTACAGGAGAATTCTTACCTTTTAAAATCCTGAAGTGCAGCTTGTACGGACTAGCATCTATGGTTGTATCAACTAGCTGTGCATTCGAACTTACAGTCACAAACAGAAGAATTATTAACTGTTTCAAGATCTTCATTGAATATAAAAATTAGACATCATACATTTTATCTTCCAATTGTTCCTCCTGTTCTTTTTTTGCAGCAACTTCGAATCTATCATCGTAAGTAGAGAAACTGCGTTTTTATATTGATCCGGATGGTCATCGTTTTACAAAGCTTCAGTTTAACAGCATTGATACAGCCAATAATGGTAAGCCCATTCCAATAGTTGACAGGATAGAAAAAAAATAAAGAAATACAGTCACTTGTAAAATTTTGACAATTAATCTACTTGAAAAATTTTCAAAAAAATGGCTGGTCAGTCTTCCCTGCTTTTGAAATAAAGGTATAATTACATCAATTGATGGAAATTTAGGAATATAAAGAATCTCCGGTATGATTCAGCATATAAAAGCTGTCCATTATACCATCAAGCTTTACATGTAGTATTTCCGACAACCGGAACCCTTCCCTTTTGTATTCGGTCCAATTGCTTACGTAAGAAATATAAGGAATTAAAAAGGGTTTCGAACCAGGTAGAAGGTTCACTGACTTTTGCGACTCGGATCAGGTAAGAGCCGGCCGAGCAACTTGACTATTTTGGCCATAGCTTAACACCGATTCTCTGAAGCTTTAAATAATATGAACAGTATCTATATTAATTGAAGAAGTTGTTCAAAACCGAACACATATTGTCCGTTATTGAACAACTTACAATCCTAAATAGCCCTTAAATGTTGTTGCAGAGCCTAAAATGCATATGGTAAGGTATTTGTCAGACATATACATAACTAATGGAATGTTATGAAAGGGACTTACCTGGGCGAGTTTGAAGAAGTGGTTTTGCTAGCCGTAGCTATTCGGACGGGTGATGCTTATGGAGCAGCTGTCGTCAATGAAATCGAACAGCAGCTAAGGCGAGCAGTTAACCTGGGTGCTGTTCATACTGCTTTGCACCGGCTTGAAGAAAAGGGGCTTGTCAAATCTGAAATGGGAGGTGTAACCGCGGAGCGGGGTGGGCGGAGCAAACGGCTTTATATAGTAACGGCTTTGGGCCGTGGCGCTTTGGAAGAAATTAGGCAGCTTCGTAATCAAATGTGGGACACCATACCAAAAATTGTCTGGTCATGAATGCTTCTAAACCTAACCGTAAAGTCCCGCCCCGCTGGGCAACGTTGTTATTACAATGGTTCTGCCCCGCACATCTGGCCAATGAAATGGAAGGTGACCTACATGAGCTATTCGAGGACCGCATTTATTCGATGGGCGTGCGTAAGGCAAAACTGCGCTACGTTAAGGACGTTCTAAGTTTACTGAAGCCTTCACTGATGAGCGATAAATCAAATAAGTATCCAACCCCAAGCCATACCGATATGCTACAAAATTACATCAAGATCGGCTTTCGCAACCTTGCTAAAAACCGGCTTTATTCTGCCATTAATATAATAGGTTTGTCTGTTGGGATGACCACGGCCATACTGATTGGTCTTTGGATGTGGGACGAGCTTTCTTATAATAAATATCATCAGCATTACGACCGCATCGCACGCGTTATGCAGCACCAAACCTATAACGGTACCACCAGTACGACTCCTGCCACTCCTCTGCCCATGCGGGCTGCTTTACAAAATGAACATGCCAGTGAATTCACACATATTGCATCCTCTTCATGGACAGAAGACCATATTTTAGCATTTGATGAAAAGAAAATTTCAAGGAAGGGCAACTGCGTTGAGCCGGATTTTCCATTGATGATGTCGCTGCGGATTCTAAAAGGTACAGCTGCCGGACTTGATAATCCTGCCTCTACCCTACTTTCAGAATCAGTTGCCAAAGCACTATTCGGGCAAGAAGACCCAATCAACAAAACAGTTAAGGTGGATAATAAAACCTACTTTGAGGTGACAGGAATATATGAAGACCTACCCTACGGGACAGAATTCCATGATGTTGCATTTTTACTGCCATGGAAGTACTTTTTAGAGCAGGAACCCTGGGTAAAACGTTCAGAAACCAACTGGGGTAATAATTCCTTTTTGTTACTCGTGCAAATTGCCCCAAACACAACCTTCGACCAGGTGAGCTCCAAGATAGAAAAAATAAAAGTTCGACATGCCAAAGATGAAGCAAGATTTAGTCCAAAAGCATTTCTGCACCCGATGAGCCGGTGGCATCTGTATTCCGAGTGGGAAAACGGGGTGGCAATCCGTGGCCGGATCCAGTTTGTCTGGCTTTTTGGCATTATTGGCGTATTTGTTCTTCTGCTGGCCTGCATCAACTTTATGAATTTGTCTACCGCGCGTTCACAAAAACGGGCTAAGGAGGTAGGCATTCGTAAGGCAGTCGGCTCTCAGCGCAGCCAGCTGATCGCCCAGTTCTTTTGTGAATCCATCATGGTTGCGGTCTTTGCATTTGTACTTGCCTTGCTACTGGTTCAATTAATATTGCCCTGGTTTAACCAAATAGCAGACAAGCAAATTACTTTCCCGTGGAGTAATCAAAAAAGCTGGCTTACGGGCCTGGGCTTTACGCTGGCAACCGGCATCCTTGCCGGCAGTTACCCGGCCTTATACTTATCTGGCTTTCGTCCGGTAAAAGTTCTGACAGGCACAGGTTCGTCCTTACGGCTGGGTGCAGGCAGGTTCGCTGCTTTACCACGTCAGATGCTGGTCGTTGTCCAGTTTACCGTATCGATCACACTGGTCATCGGCACGCTGGTTGTGCTTCGTCAGATCCAGCATGCCAAAGACAGACCGGTGGGTTTTGATCGGTCGGGACTGCTGTCTGTGGCAATCAACACGCCCGATCTGCAAACACATGCACAGGCCTTGTATCAGGAATTGCTGCATACTGGTGCTGCTACCAATATGGCAACTTCTTCGAGTCCAACTTCCGAAGTCTGGAGCAGCGATGCCAGTTTCAGCTGGCCGGGTAAAGACCCCGACCAACTCGGCGATCTTGGAACCGTAGGCGTTACCCATGAATATGGGAACACTGTCGGCTGGAAAGTCAAGCAGGGCCGTGACTTCTCACGCGATTTTTCAACAGATAGCCTGGGAATGGTGATCAACGAAAGTGCTGCCAAATTCATGGGACTTAAAGAATCCGTAGGAACCCTTGTCCAATGGAATGGTAATCAATATACAATTATTGGGGTCATCAAGGATGTAGTCAACAAATCACCTTTTATGCCCATCCAGCCAACCGTTTTTATGCTAAGACAGGATTGGGCTTCTTTCATTCATATTAGACTCAATCCTGCCCTTACTGCCAGACAGGCACTTTCAAAGCTTGAACCGGTATTTAAGAAATACAATCCTGGAAGTCCTTTTGAGTATAAGTTTGCAAGTGAAGAGTATGACCGAAAATTCCAGGCCGAAGAGCGGATTAGTCAGCTTTCTACCACTTTTGCAACTTTGGCAATTTTTATCAGTTGCCTGGGTTTGTTCGGCTTAGCTTCGTTTTTTGCCGAGCAGCGCCAGAAAGAAATTGGCATTCGCAAAGTCTTGGGTGCTTCCGTGGCTAACTTATGGCAAATGCTCTCCAAAGATTTTTTAATATTGGTTCTTATTGCCTGCCTGGTGGCTACGCCCATTGCATATTACTTAATGCATGATTGGCTACAACAATACACTTATCAAACTGCACTTTCATGGTGGATTTTTGCAGCAGCCATCTTCGGTGCTCTTATTATCACGCTGACCACTGTCAGTTTCCAGGCAATAAAGGCCGCATTATTAAACCCGGTAAAGAGCTTACAAAATGAATAATGTACATTTTGATAGAAATCTGCTGGTTACCGTTTTAAAAACTACCGTTTATATATAGAATGAAATTATATGTTACCTACATCTATTCTTTTATTTTGTTCAGCGCATCCAGCATCTCAAAAGGTAATTTAAAAATATCAGGCTCTGCATCCGCAAAGTTTCTCATCAATACAATTCCATATTGATTCTCTTTTGCAAAAGCAAAATTAGCCGTATAACCGGCAACAGCGCCTCCATGATTAACAATGGTCAATCCCTCCTGCTGATTAATGAATAAACCTATACCGTAATAATTCTGGTCTCCAATTACAGTCAATTTCTTTTGCATCATTGCCAGATTCTGATCTGATAAAAGCGGTGATGATTTACCCATCAGGCATAGCATGAATCTGGCTAAATCATTCGGAGTGGAATATATACCGCCATTAGGAACTTTGTAGCCCCGCCCATCATGTTCTGATAAAGGTGTTTTTGTATCTACCCTTCCACCAGAAAGCTCCTGCATCCCAGCTGATAAATCTGCTATTTTTTCGTTAGGTATAATAAAATAACTAGAATTCATGTGCAATGGCTCAAAGATCCTTTTCTGGATCAATTCAGTGAAAGGCTTATGCGCTGCCTTCGAAAGAGCCAGTCCTAAAATTCCATATCCAATATTAGAGTAGCTATACCGCTCACCAGGCGTAAACTCAAAAGAGGTGGTCGGAATAGACTGCAGAACTTTATTTTCCCACTGCTGGATAGGTCCTGATGCAGCAGTGAGCAATTCGGGTTCCCTGATCAATCCGGACGTATGTGTAGCTAATTGCAGGAAGGTAATTTTTGTAGCGTCCGAATACCCTTTAAGTTTTTTTATTTCAGGCAGATACAATTCAACCGGATCATTTAAATGGATGATGCTATCCTGCATTAAGAGCATCATTAAAAAGGCTGTGAATGTCTTGGAGATTGAACCCGTACGATAAATGGTAGCCGTATCGGCCAAAGACCGGGTCGTCATGTTGGAAACTCCATAGGCTTTTGACCAGATGATTTTATCATCTTTAAGAATCAAACCAGATATACTTCTATCCTTTGGTAAGGTCTCTGCAATGATCTTTTCAAGTTCCTGGATAATTTCCTTTTCACTGTTTTTGCCTTCAAAATCATGGTGGGATGATGAGCAGTTAAGAAAAAGGAAAGTAAGTATAAAACAGAGCAGGGCATTTTTCATCATTTTAAACATGATTTCCCAAGTTTTTAGCATCATAGTGGCTGAGCAGATCCATAAAATTTTGTCTGTAACTTCCACCTAACGGAATATTTCTGTTAGCAACAAGCAACTGATGGTTCTCAAATTTGGTCAGAAAGGACAGTGAGATAATAAAAGATCTGTGTACTTGAATGAACTGCTGGATGGGGAGTAATTTTAAAATTTCTTTTACAGATGATCGGATGCTAATCTTTTTGTTGTCGCTCGTTACAAAATTCACGAAGTTGCCCTCTGCCTCAATGTACTGGATCGTTTCATAATTGATCTTAAAAGATTCATGGCCGCTTTTAACGATTATAAAATTGGATGAAAGCGCCGGGCTGCTATCATTAATTCCCCTTCCTTTTTTGTAAACAGAATGTGCCTTATTACAGGCTATTAAAAACCGGTCAAATAAAATAGGCTTTACCAGATAATCGATAGCACTGACCTCATAGCTTTCAGCTGCGTAACTACTGTAAGCTGTTGTAAATACAACCATTGGGGGATCAGCAAGACTTTTAATCAAGTTCAAGCCTGAAATATCAGGCATAGAAATATCCATAAAAATAAGATCAACCCCGTTGTCATGCATGTAATCCAATGCTTTAAAAGCATCAACAAACTGCGCGTTTAACTTAATAAACGAAATCTTTTCTGAATGGTACCTTATCACATCCAGTGCCAGGGGCTCATCGTCAATTGCTATACATTCCATCTGAAAGCTTTATTTTTAGGTTTATGTTGAATTCACTATCCGTCTGCTCTACTGTCAGCGTATGAGAATCCGGATATAAGTGCGTCAGTCTTTGCCGTACATTTACCAGTCCCAGGCCGGTGCTAACAGGCCTTTCTTGATGGCTATGAACAGAATTTTGAACAGAGAAGCTCAGTTCATCAGCCGTTTGACCGATTTTCATGTTTATAAAGGACGGATTTCTTATGCTGATACCGTGCTTAAATGCATTTTCAATAAATGGAATCAGCAGCATCGGGGCAATCAAAAGCGCGCAGGTAGGATCAATTCTGAAATCAGCTTCAATTTTGTTTTGCCCGTCCATTCTTAATTTTTGCAGGTTGATGTACTGCTGAATATATTCAAGTTCCCTGATAAGCAGTACCAGATCCTGTTTGCAATCTTCGAGCATGTATCGCATTAAACCGCTCAGGCCGGCGATACTCTGAACCGTTTTTGGGCTATTTTCCTGCATAGCCTGTGAATAAATGTTATTGAGTATATTGAACAGAAAATGCGGATGGACCTGAAACTTTAAAAGGTCCAGCTGAACAGCCAGCTTATCTGATTCCAGTTTCCTTCTCAGGTTTTCATGCCTGAACCAATCTTTTGTAAACCGGTACAAAAAGGAGCCTGCAAGTATAAGGAGTTTAAATGTCAGTGAAGGAATGATGGTTTCTGTTAATCCGGCTTTTTGTTGAGCTGTAAAAAGCGGTATACTGTAAATGGCCCATTCCAATAGCATCGATACAGGAATCAGCAGTAACAAAAAAGAAAAATAGAATATGTATTTGCCTTTGGATAAAAAATAAGGTATAAACCAAAACGCATTAAGATAGAAAAAGGACAGGCTGATCGTCAGAAGCAGCAGAGAATAGACTGCTTTAAAGATAAACAAAAGAGGTTCATTTTCAGGCGTCCATTGTGGATAGTCCGTAATCCTGAGCAAATACAACATCCCAATAATAAGGATGTGCAGCGATATTTCTGCGAATATGCTGACCTTTTTATAAACAACAAGATCATTTATAAATTGAAAAAGATAAGACAGCAGTAAAACAATAATGGTTTTCAAAAAAGCGATTGCTCCAAATAAAATGATCAATTCAATAATCGTATTGCTTGATCTGCCTTTGATAAATACCGGCTCTAGTTTAAGCAAGTAATCAAAAGCGAATTCCAGGCCGGCAAGGGCTGTAAAAAGCAATACAATCACGCAGCAGTATTGGAACCAGGATTTTTTTTGGCTTGTATATTGAGGAATTAAAATATAAACATTGATATAAAACCCTACCATGCATGTTATCCAGGTAACAGGATTATAGAAGAATGGCGCATAGGCGATTATAAAGGCTATCAGGTAGGCCAGCAGCCATACTAAGATATGAATTGTGACATGAACTGATTTTTTCAATACCCTTTTATGTTATTTCTCTCTTTGAAGATACATAAAATCCTGCTGCTGAAAGAACTGCCAATGAGAGCACAGCTATTGTGATGTACAAATCCCAAACTGCCGCATCCTGTCTGCTGGTGGACAAGGAAGGATATGAATAAGGTAAAAACAAAATATATTTCCAGGAAGAGGCTATTCCAGTACCTATCGTCAAACAAAACCCAATGACCATAGGAATTATAAAAGAACGGAAATGGAAGCTGAGAAAAAACTGAAATCCAATAATTGCAGAGGATGCCAGCATCATTTTTAATGATAGCAGCAGACTTTCCCCAAAAAAGCTCGGAGCGTTAAATCCAAATTCAGGCTTAAACAGCATGAGTAGATAGCCGAATAGCTGTACAAAAAATGTCATACTGATAGCCATCAGCATATTTAAGAACAGGAATGACAGGAGTTTATAGAAATAAACAGAGCTTTTGGAAATAGGAAGGGTGTAAATCTGTTTCCACATGTTATTTGAGTGCTCAATAGAATTAATCAGCGATGCTTCTAGAATAATCGTCAGGGGCAAGAGCAAACCGGCCCAAAATTTTTGCAGATGATAGATGTATTCTTTCCAGGGATTTATGCCGGTAATAATTAATTTATGCCCCTCGGAAAGATAGATCACAAAACTTAAAAAGGCAATAAACAAAGGGACTGCAACAGCCACTACAATGGCTAATGTATTTTTGAGCTTCTGCAGTTCTGCATAAAACCTGATGATTGGATTAAGGATGCGCTGAGCCATTTGCTGTGAGATTAAAAAATAGTTCTTCTAGATTCTGACTTTTGGGTTCAAGCCTGTAGATATCGAGTTCGTTTCTGAAAAGTATTTTTGAAACATCCGCTGTATCATTTTTTTCCTTGACGACTACTTCCAGTAAACCGCCGGTTACCTGAACGGGATAGTGTTGTGCGATCAAACCCACAGCCTTGTCATTGTCTGAAGTATCTATAATTAAAAGCCTGGCAAATTTGTCACTTAGCTCAGAAGCTTTACCCTGGAATACCAGCTTTCCTTCATTTAGGATTGCCAGATGGCTGCACAGCATTTCTACTTCATATAGCAGGTGACTTGAAATGAAAATGGTTTTACTAAATTCCTGGTTCAGCATTTTGATCAAATGTCTCATGTCACGGATTCCTGCAGGATCAAGACCGTTTGTAGGTTCATCCAGAATCAATAGGTCGGGATCTGTGAGCAGCGCAGCAGCAATACCAAGCCTCTGTTTCATACTTAAGGAGTATTTGCCCATTTTTTTCCTTCCATCATCCGCAAGCGAAACGATGCTAAGCAGTTCTTCTATCCTTTTTTTGGGCGTCGATGTCAGATTACATAAAATGTGCAGATTGTCATAGCCGCTCAAATGATTGTACAATGCAGGATATTCAATGAGTGAGCCTGTATTTCTAAGAATTTCTATCCGATGAGTCCGTATATCCTTTCCAAAAAGCGTAATGCTTTTTTCAGGTGCGCGGGCAAGCCCCAGCATTGTCCTGATGGTCGTTGTTTTGCCTGAGCCATTAGGCCCTAAAAAGCCGAATATGCTTCCTGTCGGAACATTCAGATCAATGCCGTTTAAAACGGATTTATTGCCGAAATTATACCTTAAAGCCTTAGTCTCTATTACATTCATAAGGCCAAGGTATACGCATTATTTATCCATTAAAAATGAATGGTGTGAATACCAGGTTTGGTAATGTGAAGGATACGAAATGTGATTTAAGTAATAATAGAGCGTATGCTACTGAATAGGATTACAATCAATCCGTAGTGTACCAGATTTAAGTTCTTTTACAACAACTCACTCAAATCTCACACTTACGCGATTGATTATGACACATAAATAATGTAGTAAACATATTACCTGTTATCCTTATAAGTTGACTAACAATGTTATTGAACAATGAAAACTTCTCCACAGATTTTAACGGAATAATGCTTTCTGTTTACGAGCATACAGTAGGTACATCACAGGTATTTCATGTAATTTTTTCTGATAAACGGACGCCCTTATCAATAACCACGGCATTGACCAGGATTAGCAGGACATTAATATCCCTGCCGCGGGGAAGGCAAAGAGAGGCAAAGGAAATTCTCTAGTTATTCAGTGTCCGATATTTTGGGAGGAGGTCAAAGAATTAAAACCCTGTAAATGTTTAATTTACAGGGTTTTAATTCTTTTTGATATTTCTATCCGCAGAGAGAGAGGGATTCGAACCCAACTTCTATCTTGCTTATTTTCAGTAGTTTATGATGATCAAAATTTACCTGCTCCCTAATTGCTCACTTGATGTTTAAAATCGGGCAGTGACAAATCAAAATTAAGAATTAAATATCTTGTAATCAACATTTTGAGTAAATAGATTACAATTTGCTCCGTTACCAGGTATATTGCATATAGCGTAAATCGACTCTATGTCTTC